>Ga0102812_10002359_pt1 | contig 12772 bp, 15 predicted proteins | sample ColrivemetaGS713_FD_79334 | JGI IMG/M metagenome (GOLD analysis project Ga0102812, IMG submission 79334) | Estuarine microbial communities from the Columbia River estuary - Flood tide ETM metaG S.713 | ecosystem: Environmental > Aquatic > Marine > Intertidal zone > Estuary | place: USA... | reverse complement strand
TTTTAAAATTCGACATAGTTCGAATAAAAGTCTCGGTTGCTATACCTGCTTCACTTGCTAAATCGCTTCGAGAAATCGCAAAAGGATCTTCTGGATTACGACTAATTTTTTGAGCAAATTTTATAATAGTTTCTGCTGTTTTTTTATTTACCGAACTATAGGCCATTTGTAATAGTTTGTCATTTACGCCAGAAAGATCGTCTGATAATAATTGAATTATTTCTAAGGTTACTTTATGGTTTTTATTAAAGATATTATTGAGCTCGCTTTTTGAAATAGCAACCAACTCAACATCTTTTAATGCCATGGCTGTTTCTTGACAAGGAATATTTTGTATTAAAGATGTATAACCAAAAAAGTCGTCTTCTTTGTGTAATGCTATGGTTAATTCTTTACCATGTTCGTCTAGTTTAGAACATTTAACCACGCCTTTTTTTATTAAATAAATATAATTAGAATTGTTTCCTTCTCTATAAACAATATCGTTTGCATTATACTCGAAAACTTCTCCATTGTCATCAAAGAAGTTTTTCAGGTCGTTCATGGATTTTATAGTGTCTTCATTAATATCTTCCTTTGTGAAATTTTGTTTTTCTCTGGCACTATTTAAGATATCGGCTTTAGCCAAACGACTTTCTATGGAATTAATAAGCTCGATTTCACTAAAAGGTTTTGTTATATAATCATCTGCCCCTAAATCCATTCCTTTTCTAATATCTTTTCTTTCAGTTTTGGCAGATAAAAAAATAAAAGGAATAAATTTTGTGCTATTATCTTTTGCAAGTACTTCAAGCACACTATAGCCATCTATTTCTGGCATCATAATATCACAAATAATAATGTCTGGTTTACATTTTTTAGCTTTTTCAATACCAATATTTCCATTAGAAGCTTTACAAACTTTATAATTGGATAGCCCTAAGAGTTCAGAGATATTTTCTCTTAAAAAATGATCGTCTTCAATAATTAATATTTTTCTCTTGTTTTTCATTTTTGATTAATATTCGGAATAGAAACTGTGAATGTAGAACCTACATTTTCTTCACTTTTAAAACTAATGGAGCCTCCCAAATAATCTAAATGATTTTTAACAATATTTAAACCAATACCGGTGCCTTGGGTAGACTTTACGTTTTCAGCTCTATAATACCGGTTAAATATATGTTTCTGGTCTTTCTTGGGTATTCCTATACCGTTGTCTGTTATACTAAATATAATTTCTTTATTATTTTGAGTAATGTCAATATCTATGGTGGCATTTTCTGAAGAATATTTTACAGCATTATTAACTAAATTTGATAAAATTAATTCTAAAATGTTCTCATCAAGATAAAGTGAAACTTCATCGATATTTTTTGGGTAATTAATTTCCTGGCCTTCTTTCAGTAATACACCTGCATTATAAACTACATCTTTAACTAACTTGCTTAATTTAAAAGTACGAGACGTGTATTGAATATTACCGGTTTCTATCTTATCTACCGATAAGAAATCGTTTAAAATATTATTGAGACTGTTTACTAATATAGTAATGGTCTCGATATGCTTATCGCGCTTCTCCTGTTCTTTTGTTAATTTGTATTTGCTCAATAACATAGTTGAAGTTAAAATACCACTTAAAGGTGTTTTAAATTCGTGGGAAACTAAAGTTAAAAACTTGGTTTTTAATTCATTATGTTCTTTTTCTGCTCTAAGCGCAATCTTTAATTCTTCTGTTCTCTGCGAAACGGTTTGCTCAAGATTTTCGGTGTAATTTTTTCGCTCTGTAATATCTAAAACAATGGCTACAATGACATCTTTATTACCTATATTCGAGCGTTGTAAATGAACTTCTACTGGGTATATTGTACCATCTTTTCGTATTTGAGCACATTCAAATTCCAGTTTTTTTATATTTTCTTTATTTAATAATTCCATACTAATTCTGAAATCCTTTTCAGTATAGGATGGTTTAATATCTAAAGGCGTCATTAATTTTAACTCATCTAATGTATAGCCTAAATTTTTTTGCGCCCCATAATTAACATTTAAAAACTTTAAAGTTTTCGCATCACAAACAAATATTTCATTTAACGATTCATGAAATATTTTCGCAAAATGAGCATTTTCCTGTTCGATTATTTCAATATCAGTGACATCTTTAACAAGCGCTAAAACATACTTTTTATTGTAAATAGTAAACCCGTTTAAAACTAATTCAACTCTAAAATCGCTACCATCTTTTCGAACTCCAAAAACGACCCGTTCCATTCTCGTTTTACGCGTATTATTATCACTCATAAAACTTTTAAAATGAGAAGCGTGTACTTTATGAAGATTTGAAGGAATTAAAATGTTGAGAGGTTTATTTAAGAGTTCCTTTTTATCATAACCAAACATTGTTTCTGCAGACTGATTTGCATCCACAATAATTTGTTTTTCATCAACAATAATAATACCCTCAGAAACGGCGCTTAAAAGTATATTAAATATGTCTAGATCTTGTTTAAACATATGTGTTTAAGATAAAAATGACAGGACAATAAATTTACGAAAAAATCCAGTAATTACTGATATAAATCAGTGCTATTATGCAAATTGTAACGTATTTTTAATCAATATAAATACCACAGCGATGTATAAATCTTTGAATATTAAATTCTACCAAAATATTGCTAAGTTATTTTATGCTATCGCCGCAGCTGATAAAATTATAAAACCTATTGAGTTTGATGCTTTAAAAGATTTTATTAAACGCGAATGGTTATCTGTTGAAGATACAGAAGATGACTATAAAACAGATGCTGCCTATCAAATAGAAATAGTTTTTGACTGGTTAACTACTCAAGAATTAGATGCAGATACTTGTTTTAATGATTTTATAGAATATAAAAATGAGCATAAATATTTTTTTACAGATGCGTTGAATACATTAATTCTAAAAACGGCTGGAGCTATTGCGGCATCATTTTCTGGAGAAAACAAATCTGAATTAATCATGCTTGCTAAACTTAGTATGGAACTTAAAAAAACTTAATTATGAAATATTATTTTACAACTACTATAAAAGGAAACTTCAATGGCGTTATTGAAAGCGTTACACAACTATTAAAAAATGAAGGTTTTGGAGTTTTAACAGAAATTAATATACAGCAAACTTTAAAAAATAAGTTGAATGTTGATTTTAAGAAATACACCATATTAGGTGCTTGTAATCCTGCATTTGCTTATGAAGCATTACAAGCTGAAGACAAAATAGGCACGATGCTTCCCTGTAATATTATTGTCCAGGAAATAGATGCAAATACCATTGAAGTCTCTTCAATAAATCCATTAGTATCTATGCAAGCTGTAAAAAACAAACAACTAGAAAACATTGCTCAAGAGGTTAGTAACAAACTACAAAATGTTATAAATAATCTTAACAATGAAAAGTAATTTTAAATCGATTATAAATTCTGATATTCCAGTATTGGTAGACTTTTTTGCCGATTGGTGTGGGCCATGTAAAGTGCTAGCACCTGTTTTAAATCAAGTTAAAGAGGCGCTAGGTGATACCATAAAAATCGTAAAGATTAATGTCGATAAAAATGAATTACTATCGGCAAAATATCAAGTTCGTGGTGTTCCTACGATGCTTCTTTTTAAGAATGGAAAACAACTATGGCGACAATCTGGAGTGCTACAAAAAGAGGAGATAATTTCTATTATAAAACAGCATGCATAGAAGCTTCCCAGCAATGATGAATATCATTTTGTAATTGCATATGTAGTTATACTTTTAAAGTATAAACTATTAAATATTAACGCCATGAAAAAAGCAATTATTCTATTTATAGCCGTTTTATTAATCCCGGTTTTTGGTTTCGCTCAAAACATAGAGAACATAGAAAATATGGAATACATAGCTCCTTTTAATGATGAAGTTGCAGCGATAAAAAAAGATGGACAATGGGCATTTATAAATGCAGAAGGCAACATTGTAGTAAATTTTAGAAACGATTTAGTTTCTACTAAAACTAATGATGGTAATTACCCTGTTTTTAATAATGGCAGATGCATTATCGCTAAAGAAAAAAATGGTATTTCATATTTTGGATATATAGACAAAACTGGAAAAACAGTTATTGAACCTAAATTTTTAAATGCCACTAATTTTAACGATAATAAAGCCATTGCACTTGAATTAATTAAAAAAGAAGTTGGTAAAAATCCAATATTAGACAAAAATATTGTTTACCATAACTATTTTGAAGTGACGATTGATTTAAATGGGGACATCTTGAACTATTTAAACCCAAAAGGTGTTAATGTAACTTTAGATGAAAAATTTCTTTCTAAACCTCCAACAATCAATGCAAAATTCATTTCAAAGTATTTAGTTTCTTTTAAAACGAATGACAATAAGTTCGACATTATCAAAATAGATTAAAAAAAAGCAATGAAGGCAAACTTGAATTTAGGTAGTGTATCTGGCATAAATATTAAAGTGCACTGGACCTTTTTGTTTTTAATAATTTGGATTGTTTTTGATGAAATAAAACGAGGCGGTACCACCAATAGTATTTTGTTTAGCGTTTCACTTGTTTTGGCTGTTTTTTTTTGTGTAGTGCTCCACGAATTGGGTCATGCTTTAACGGCTAAACGATTTGGAATACAAACAAAAAAAATAACCTTACTGCCAATAGGAGGTGTAGCTAGTTTAGATAGTATACCAGAATCTCCAAAACAAGAACTTTTGGTTACTGTTGCGGGGCCTCTTGTAAATGTTGTTATAGCAGGCTTGCTCTATTTTATTGTTCCTGTTCAAGAATTTATGCATCTAAATTTCGGCGAGGTCATTTATACTTTAAATGAATTTACACTTCAAAACTTCCTGTTTTATTTATTTGTGGTTAATGTAAGTCTGGTTATATTCAATATTATTCCTGCGTTTCCAATGGATGGCGGCAGAATATTAAGGGCATTATTGGCAATGAAAATGAATCGGGTAAAGGCTACTCAAATAGCAACCAATATTGGGCAGTTTATTGCTGTTTTATTATTGTTAATTGGATTAGTAGAAAATCCATTTCTTATTTTCATAGCACTTTTTATTTTTTTAGGTGCTTATGGAGAAAATCAAATGGTACATCATTTAGCTTTACTAAAAGGGCACACAGTTGAAGAAGCAATGATGATAAACATTACAACGTTTAATCCGGAAGACTCTATTGATCTTGTTGTTAACAAAATAATTTCAGGTACCGAAAATGATTTTATTGTGATTAAAGATGACGTTATTAGGGGTCTGTTATATCATCATGATATTATAGAAAATTCTAACAAAAATGTTCTAGTAAAAGACGTCATGAATTCAAATTTCAAAACAGTCAACCCGTCTAATGATCTAAAAGACATATTCACACTAATTTATGGTGATAAAAAGGGTTTTTTCCCAGTAGTAGAAAAAGGTAAATTATTAGGGGCTATAGATGCTATTAACTTAAATGAATACATTTTGTTACAAGCTAAATTAGTACATTAACTGTTTATTTAATTTAATTAAATGAAACAAGTTTTATTCATATTGATTTTAGCTCTATTTACTTCTTGTGAAAATAAGCAAGAAAAAATACTGCCAATAGAAAGACCGTTAACAGAATTGGTATATGCATCGGTCACTATTCAACCAGATAGCTTGTATCAAGCCAACGCCATTGTAGCTGGTATTTTAGATGCTAATCTGGTAGAGGAAGGTGATTTGGTTGTAAAGAATGAAGCCTTGTTTCAAATAATAAATAATACGCCAAAGCTTAATACTGAAAAAGCCAGATTTACTCTAGAATTGGCACAGGAAAACTATCAGGGAAGTGCCACTATTTTAAAAGGTATTGAAGATGAAATTTTAGCAGCAAGACTTAACATTAAAAATGATTCGATTAATTTTTTCAGACAAAAAAATCTATGGGAACAACACATTGGTTCACAAGTAGAATACGATAGTAAGAAGCTAAGATATGAGTTGGCTATAAATAACTTAAAGTCCTTAAAAAGTAAATATAATCAAACAAAAAACGAACTGAAAACTGCTGTTAAACAAGCTCAAAACAACTACCAAACATCTCTAATTACAACTACAGATTTTACAGTGAAAAGCAAAATAAATGGCAAAATATATGCTTTATATAAAGACCCTGGAGAAATTGTAAATACTATAGAGCCATTAGCATCTATTGGCAGTGCCACTAATTTTATTATTGAATTATTAGTTGATGAAGTCGATATTGTTAGAATTTCAAAAAACCAGGAAGTGCTAATTAATTTAGATGCCTATAAAGGGTCTGTTTTTAAAGGAACCATATCTAAAATATATCCTAAAAAAGATGAGCGTAATCAAACTTTTACCGTTGAAGCTGTTTTTAATAATTCGCCCAAAGTGTTATACCCTGGACTTTCTGGCGAAGCAAACATTATCATAGCAAAAAAAGAGGCCGTACTTACCATTCCAAAATCATATATAATTGATGATAATAAAGTTAAAACAGAAGATGGCCTAATAAACATTGAAACTGGTTTGCAAAATATGGAATATATAGAAGTCCTATCAGGGATAACTAAAGACACATACATTTATAAACCCGAATAATGACCAACTGGCGTGTTATATTAAGCATAGCAAAAACACATTTGCTCACAAAAATAAAGCAAACGTCTACTGCAGCGTTGGGGGTCACTTTTGGTATTGGTTCTTATATTACTTTAGTCTGTTTTATGACTGGATTAAACAGTATGCTGGATGGTTTAATTCTCAATCAGACACCTCATATTCATATATATAATGAGATTGAGCCATCAAAAAAACAACCTATTACTCTTTATAATAAATTAACAAATAACTTTACTGTGGTGCATTCTGTAAAGCCTAAATTAAGTCAGAAAAAAATTCATAATGCACTTCCAATTATAAAATATTTAGAAGAAAATAAAAATATTCGCGGTGTACTTCCACAGATAAAAACTCAAATATTTTATATCGCAGGATCTATTGAATTAGGCGGAAACCTTATAGGCATCAATCCAATTGATGAAGCCAAATTATTTAATATTCAGGATTACATTGTTGAAGGCTCTGCTCAGGATCTGCAAAACACAGATAACGGTATTTTGTTAGGCATAGGGATTGCGAAAAAGATGTCTTTAAAGGTTGGAGATCGCGTGCAAATAAGTCCTATTTCTGGTGGTATTTTCCCTTTAAAAATTGTTGGATTCTATCAAAGTGGTATTGCCGATTTAGATGCTATTCAAAGCTATACAAACATTAAAACAGTACAACGTGTTTTAGGTGAGGCACAAAATTATATTACGGATATTAACATTAAACTATACGATATAGAACAAGCTGTTCCTTTATCAAAAATTATTGAAAAGCAATTCAATGTAAGGGCCATAGATATTAAAACCGCTAATGCACAATTTGAAACAGGAACTGCAGTTAGAAACCTTATAACCTATGCCGTTTCAATAACGCTTTTAATAGTTGCCGGATTTGGTATATATAATATTTTGAATATGCTTATCTATGAAAAAATGAATGATATAGCCATTTTAAAAGCAACCGGGTTTTCTGGTAAAGATGTGCAGCTTATTTTTATGAGTCAAGCTATGATTATTGGATTTGTGGGCGGTATTTTAGGCTTACTTGTTGGTTTTGGATTAGCGAAATTTATTGGAACTATTCCTTTTCAAACAGAAGCACTACCAACTATTGAAACTTACCCTATCAATATGAATCCGATGTTTTTTGTTATTGGTTTTTCATTTGCCATGATTTCAACGTTTTTGGCTGGTTATTTACCATCTAAAAAAGCAAGAAAAATAGATCCTGTAAAAATTATAAGAGGTCAGTAATTATGAGTGTAGTATTAGAAGCAAAACATATTAACAAGTATTTTAGAAAACCTGTAACGTTTCACGTTTTAAAAGATGTGAATTTTAAAATTGAAAAAGGTGAATTTGTATCCATTATGGGTAAATCTGGCTGTGGTAAATCTACCTTGCTCTACATACTATCAACCATGGATACGGATTATGAAGGCGAATTGCTGTTAAATAATCAGTTAGTTTCAGGGCAGAATAGAGACCATTTATCTTATTTACGCAACAAGCATATAGGTTTTGTATTTCAGTTTCATTATTTATTATCCGATTTTTCAGTATTAGAAAATGTGATGCTTCCAGCAAAAAAATTAGCTGAGAAATCACTTAAAGAAATTGAATATGATGCGATTCAAAAACTAAAAATGTTAGATATCGAAAATTTAGCAAACAAGCGAGCATCAAGAATTTCTGGTGGCGAAAAGCAACGGGTAGCTATTGCAAGAGCGCTTATTAATAACCCATCTATTATAATGGGCGATGAACCAACAGGTAATTTAGATAGTTATAATGCCGAAAACGTATTCAATATTTTTAAAGAATTAAGTAACGAGCAAGGTTTGTCTTTACTTATAGTAACCCATGATGAAGATTTCGCAAAGAAAACCAACAGAATTATACAAATGGGGGATGGTGCAATAATTTCTTAACTAATTTCTTCTGTTACTTGTCGTAGTTGTTCTTCTGCCTTTTATATAGGTGTTGTTAGGGTGATACTCTCTAATATTATCGCCAAAGTAATTGTTTATTCGTATTTGTCTGGTTTTTCTAAAATTTGTGTTATTATATCTTGGTGGCAATACATTTACATTTAACCAAACGCCATTATCAAAATATGTATATTGTCTTATTGTAAGGTCGTAATAAATTGAAAAATCTGGAAAATAAATATACCTGACATTCTCAACTCTATTTGGATAAAACCACGGTGGAGTAGGTTGGCTAGGTCTGGATGATATGATAACAGGACCACAACTATTCAAGCTAAGAAGCATGCATAAAATTAATATCGAAAATAAGAATTTTGTGTTTTTCATGACTTTAATTTTTTAATTACTGGTATTAATTTAATTAAGATTAGAGCTTTAGACAATGATATTTATCAACTCATTTTTAATAACAATTAATGGATTAATTCATCTTGTAAACACTAAAACCCATATGATACTACTGATGAATATCATTGTTTAATTTTATGAATATCAATACATTAAATGAGTATTAGTCACAATCTATAATAATAATAAATAGCACTTTTTAATAGTGGTTTATGGTTTTGCAATTACTGTACCATCCACTTAAGATTGTGTTCAATTATACTTAAAAGATGCTCACCTTTAAAAACTACAATATTGCCGATTGGTTTTCATTCTATCGCATTTTTGCAGCGCCGTTTTTATTACTTTTAATTTGGTTTGATGAACGCTTAATTTTCACCTGGTTATTATTTGTAAGCTATCTAACAGATGCCATTGATGGTTATCTGGCCAGAAAACTAAAAATAACAAGTCCAAGAGGCTCTCAATTAGACTCCTTTGGAGACCAAATAACTCTAATGGTTGGACTTATAGGCTTATTCTATTTTGAAACCGAATTCATCAAAACAAATCTTATTTTAATTATAATTGCATTTATTCCTTATTTAGCACAAATGGCTATAGCGTATTCAAAGTATGGCAAAGCCACTGCCTTTCATACCTACTTAGCCAAGCTATCTGCTATAATGCAGAGTGTTTTTATTCTATGGTCGCTATTTTTTAATCCGATATACAGCTTATTTTATATAATGATCATTATCGGTCTATTAGAAACTTTTGAGGAGATAATACTCATTTTTATATACGATAATTGGGCGTCAGATGTTAAAGGTATTTATTGGGCTTATAAAGATAAAAGACGTTTAAAAAAACATAATAAGTGAAATCCTATTCTCTTTTTACCATCATACTCTTATGTTTGGCTATTTTGCTAATAGATATACTTACTTTTTATTGGTTACAATCTATAACTCAATTTATAGTGTCTTCCGCAATTAAATCAACTATTTATGTATTTTTTTGGGTTTTTACCGTGGGTTTAATTTCCGCAATACTAATATTAAAAATCACATTGGATGATATTAATCCCATGAGAAAACAATTATTAATATCATCATTCTATGGGCTTGCTATCTCCTCATTTATTCCTAAACTTATTTTTGTAATTGCAATTTCACTGCTCTATGTATCCAATTATATCTTTTCAGCAACAGAATCATTAATTATTGTACCATTAATTGGTTTACTTTCCGGCGCACTTCCATTTTTTATTATATTGTACGGCATTTTTAAAGCTATTTATAGATTTAAAGTTCATTATCATTCCATTGCATTTAAAAACTTACCCGTATCATTTAACGGCCTGAAAATGGTGCAAATTTCCGATATCCATTTAGGAAGTTTTAATTACCGTTATCCTATTTTAGAAAGAGCTTTTGAAAAGATTAATAATTTAGAACCAGATTATATTTTTTTCACAGGTGATTTGGTGAATAATTATGCTTGGGAATTACGGGGATGGGAAAAAATATTCAAAAAATTAAAAGCGAGAAAAGGAAAATATTCAATTTTAGGAAATCATGATTATGGTGATTATAGCGAGTGGAATTCTTCCGAAGAAAAACAAGAAAATCTTGAGGCTATTAAGCAGTTTTATAAAGATATTGATTTTAAATTATTGTTGAATGAAGCTGAAGTAATTACAAATAACAGTGATAATATATCAATAATTGGAATTGAAAATTGGGGAAAACCACCTTTTAAACAATATGGTGATTTACAAAAAGCCATCGAAACAGTAAAAAATAGTCCTTTTAAAATACTATTATCACATGATCCATCGCATTGGAGTGAAGAAGTATTAATTAATACAAATATAGATTTAACACTATCCGGACACACGCATGGCATGCAGGCAGGTTTACAGTTTAAAAACCTGCAGTGGAGTCCAATTAAATATAAGTACAAACATTGGGCTGGATTGTATAAAAAAGGACATCAGTATTTATATGTAAACAGGGGACTGGGTTGGTTAGGTTTCCCGGGGCGATTAGGTATGCGTCCTGAAATTACTTTGGTTGAACTTAAAGCGGCACTGATTAAAAGTGATTTAGAATCTAATGAAAGCAGATAAATTATTAATAATCAAAACTATACATACCATTATCTGGCTATTCTATAATGTTGTCATATTTTATTTATTGTATGCTGTTATTATGAATAAAATAGACCTATTGGTTTGGATTTGTGTTGGTTTGGTGGGATTAGAAGGTATTGTCCTGTTATTGTTCAAAATGTTTTGCCCTTTAACGATTATAGCTCGAAAATATTCAGATTCAACAAAAGATAATTTTGATATTTTCTTGCCCAATTGGCTGGCGAAATATAACAAAATAATTTACACGAGCATTTTCGGTATTGCTATAATTATTTTATTGTACAGAATTTTTATAAACCAATAACCTTGAAAAATATTTTCTATTGGCAGTAGCGTTTTTAACTAAATAGTATTTAATTAATGCTTCAATTATGATGTTATGATAAACTATATTGTTTGTAAATAAGACCTCTAAATGACCAATATCATTGTGTTTTGTCTTTAAATTAATGTCATTAGCTAAAAATTAAACTGATGTATTTGCTTTACTTTATATGTGCGCTAATATTATTGGTAATCTATATATTATTGGTTCCAATAATTATATTTATTGATACAAATACAAATCAATACTACATCCATTTAAAAAGTTTGGCAAAAATTAGTATTGAAGGAAATGAAGAATCACTAATAAAGATAAAATTGAAACTGTTTTTTCTGAATTTTAATTTCTTTCCACTCAGGAAAAATAAAAAATATATTAAAAAAGAGCACCTAAAAAAAAGAAACTCTAAAACGAGTAGAAACAGAATTAGCGCAAAAACTAGTATAAGGTTATTAAAAACCTTTAAGGTCAAACACTTTGTTTTGAATATTGATACTGGAGATTGTATTTATAACGCAAAACTATATCCAATATTTGCTCTTTTAAATTATAGAATAGGTCATTTTAAAATCAATTTTATAGGGAATAATCAGTTGAAATTGCATTTAGAGAACAGACCAATATACATTCTGAAATCATTTATTAACCTTTAAAAAAATAAAATCATGGAATTACATTTTGAAGAATTATTAGGCAAAATCACAGATTTTATGAAATCTGAAATAAAAACCGATACCGTTATTGGTGAACCCTTTGAATTGGGTGAGTTTAAATGCGTACCCGTAATAAAAGTAGGCATGGGATTTGGTTCTGGAGGCGGTGAAGGCACCGAAGCAAAAGGACGTAAAGGAGAGGGTATGGGTGCTGGTGGTGGTGTAGGCATAGAACCTATTGGTTTTTTAGTAAGCAGAAAAGATGAAATTTCGTTTCTGGCTGCTGGAAAAACTCATGGTCTATCCGCATTATTTGAAAAAGTACCCGATCTTATAGAAAAAATGTCAAAAAATAGAACTGAAAAGTATGAACCAGTTTAGTTTACTTATAATTTGACTGCTTATAATAAAACTGAACAAATTCTTGAATACAAGAACTTGTTCAGTTTTTGTCAATTAATTTTTTTGTAGCTCAAAATTCCCTAAAATTTTCTTCCCAAATGAATTTTAATTGCACAAAGTCAATTAAAATCAAGAACATTTAAAAATTGTTTATCCATTAATTATTTAGCCTGTATCCAAACTAAAAAAGGACATTTCCTAAAATCATTTTCAATGTTTTCTTTTAAATAGTTTATAAAATTCAATCCATAAGACCCCTAAAAAGGCAGTGAAAAAACATAAAATCAAGTCCGTAATTTTT
>Ga0102812_10002352_pt1 | contig 12787 bp, 10 predicted proteins | sample ColrivemetaGS713_FD_79334 | JGI IMG/M metagenome (GOLD analysis project Ga0102812, IMG submission 79334) | Estuarine microbial communities from the Columbia River estuary - Flood tide ETM metaG S.713 | ecosystem: Environmental > Aquatic > Marine > Intertidal zone > Estuary | place: USA... | reverse complement strand
TTTTTTTAAATCAACTGTAGAACTAGCATTACCACCTATAAGATATAGAAAACTTGGCTTTTTTAACTTATTTGCAACCTATTCTCACGCTACTATATTTGCTGGTGGTTTATTTACTAAAAACTATGATACTGCAGTAGTTGTAAATGAGGTTTCAAATGCAGAATACTCTGAAAGTTTCAGAAATATAGGCTTTCAAGTAGACACCAAGCTAGTTATGTTTTCTCATTTATCTTCAACCTTCTCATTTGGATGGGCAAGAGCATTTGAAGTTGGAAATGACAATAAATCTTATGATGAATGGATGATCTCCTTAAAATTCTAAAACCTGATGAATACTATATTTAAAAACAGTTTTTTAACAAGTATTATAGTCACAGCCCTATACCTTGTTCTTTTTTATCCACTCGTATTAATTGATATTCTTAATTTATATGACTTAGTATTAGTGAGTCTTTCAATTTTACCTGGATTTATTATTATGGCGATGATTTATTATTTAGATGAACATGATAAAGAACCCTTATGGCTTCTCGCTATTGCTTTTATATTAGGAGCTTTAACCTTACATTTAGATATCAATATCTTAGAATACCTTTTGAGCTCTAAAGATATTCAAAATAATTTTTTAAGTGCTGGTAATGAAGCACTTACTGTGTCTGTAACAGAAGAGATTTTAAAGTTTGTAGTAGTAATGTTGATCATCTATCCAAATAAATATTTTGATGAACCTTTTGATGGTATAGTTTATTCTGTTTTTGTTGGAATGGGTTTTGCTACAGCCGAAAATTTAACTTTTGTACTTCAAGGCTCAGCATCACTTGCTTTAATGAGAATGCTCTCTGCAGTTCCAGCACATTTTGTATTTGCAGTAATTATGGGCTATTATTTAGGAAAAGCCAAAAGCAATAAGAAAGCACAATTAATATTTATTCTTTTATCAATTCTTATACCTATTAGTATTCATGCTTTGTATGACTATTTCTTATTTATAGATTTCATTCAAGGTATTTGGATCGGTGGAATTGTAACTCTTGTAATTGCATTATATATTGCTAAAAAATCAATTCAAGAGCATATGAGTGCTTCTCCATTTAAAAACAATGAGTAAAGTATGTTTTTGTACCCTATTGGTATCTTAACGGTCTCAAATGACTATAAAACAATGTAAAAAATACTTTCGTATTGGGGGGAATAACTCTACTAAATTATTAAAATTAGCTTAAAAGTATTATATTTATTAGTGTTAAAAAATATTTAATAATGAGGTTTCGCAAACTTATATCGGAACTTAATCGAAGGAATGTTTTTAAATCCGTTATTGCCTATTTAGCGGTAGCTTGGGTAATTATTCAAATTGCTTCTATTGTCTTGCCTGCGTTTGGCGCCCCAGATTATTCACTTAAAATTATAATTTATTTCCTTTCAGCTGGTCTTATTCTATGGGTCGGTTTTTCATGGGTTTACGACCTAACTTCAGAAGGTTTTAAGAAAACAGAAGATATTGTTGACAATGAAGAGTTTGCCAAGTTAACCGATAAGCGTTTGAATAAAGTTATAGCAGGAGCTCTTTTTTTAGCTGTATTATTACTTATTAGTATTAGCTTTTGGGCCGGAACACGTTTTAATGAGGGTTTATTAATAGAAGACAACAAAAAAATTGCGGTTATACCTTTTGTTGATAATTCAGAAGATAAAGAAGACTATTTTAAAGTCGGGATGACTGAAGCTCTTATCGCTGAATTGTCTAAAGTTGATGAGTTAACAGTTATGAGCCAGGAATCAAGTAGGTTGTTAACAGAAGTAACCAGTACAGCCAATATGTTTATTTCTAATAAGACTGCAGATATTGAGTATTTTGTTTTCGGTTCTATTAAACGTGATATAAATATTTTAAATATTCAAATAGAACTAAAAGAATCTTTGCAGGCAGAGGCAATATGGGCAAAGACATATAGCGACGATATTACTAAAGTTAGAAGCTTATGGGCTAAGGTAGCAGAAGATATTGTCAGGCAAATGGGTTTAATTGTTAAACCTGAAGATGCCAAATTATGGAAAAACTTAAGACCAGTTAGACCAGATATTTATGAACTCTATTTAAAAGGTAAACATTTATTAGGTAATTCAGTTCCAGGTGATATGCAAAAAGGAATTGCCTATTTAGAAGAGGCAAGAGATAAAAATCCTGGCGATTCTTATGCAAACTCTGGACTAGCTGAAGGCTATATAATGCTAGGTCATGGTTTTGCACCGCCTCCAGATGTATTTCCTAAAGCTCATGAAGCTGCCTTACGCGCTATACAGTTGGACTCAACAAATGCAAATGGCTGGGCAGCTTTAGCACATTATCACACCTATTTTGGATGGGATTGGGAGCTAGCTGAATATGCGTTTAATCGTGCGAATGATTTGAACCCTAATTTAGCCTATAACCATTATCATAGAGCCTGGTATTTAGTACTGTTCGGGAGAATGAATGAAGCTATTGATGAACATAAAAGAGCTCAAGAACTTGATCCATTTACGCCTTTACATACTGTTTGGTTAGGTGGTTTATATAGAATGGTTGGCCAGTATGAAAAAGGCTTAGCAGAAGTCGATAAAGTTGAACAGATGAAAGAAAATAATGTGCTTGGGATGTTAATAAAAGGAAGAATCCTTGTCGATCAGGGTAAAACAGAACAGGGCTTAGAAATTTTAAAAAAGGCCTCTCAAATTAATCCATTTACTAAATTTTACTATTACGGACAAGCAGTTATTCAGGTTGGCAACAAAGATGAAGGAATGGCATTAATCAAGGAGTTAGAGGCTATGCCAATTACCTCTTGGAACGCTCTTTGTTTAGGGCAAATGTATCTCGCTAAAGGAGATGTAGAGAATGCTATAAAATCGTTTAATATTGATGAAAAACATGCCTTTTATCCCTGGCTTAGAGTATTAGTTTTAAATAAGAAATCATTACAAGATCCAAGATTTTTAGAATTAATCCACGAAATGGGACTACCAGATCCAGCACCTTTGGTATATAACCCCGACTTAAACTAAATTGCTGTCTTTTGTTTAGCAGTTTTTTAGTAAATACCTAAAAAGTGAAAATCACAGGAAAGCGATATTTAGATTATAGTTCCTTTATTAAATTAAAATTTGGTGAGCGCGTTCAAAAGATATCTTTAGATACTGGATTTTCCTGTCCAAATCGTGATGGTTCTAAAGGTTTTGGAGGTTGTACCTATTGTAACAATAACACCTTTAATCCTGAGTATTGTGAGCCACAAAAAAGCATTAAAGAACAGTTAGAGCAGGGTATTGCATTCTTTTCAAGAAAAGGAAAAAACAAAAAGTTTCTCGCATATTTCCAAGCATATACAAATACATATGCAGATTTAAAAGCGCTTAAAGGTATGTATGAAGAGGCTTTAAGTATTCCAAAAGTTGTTGGTTTAGTTATAGGTACACGACCTGATTGTATTTCTAATGAAATTATTGAGTATTTAGATGAATTGTCAAAAACCTTTTTTGTTTCTCTTGAGTTTGGTGTAGAAAGCACGAAAGAGAAAACCTTATTAGAAGTAAACAGATGCCACTCATTTGAAGAAACCAAAAAAGCATACAGTTTATGTAAAAACAAAGGGTTTCATTTAGGAGCACACATTATTTTAGGACTTCCTAACGAGTCTAAAGTAGATTTACTTAATCATGCTAAGGAATTATCAAAGCTGCCAATACATACTTTAAAAATACATCATCTTCAGATTGTTAAAAATTCTGTAATGAGTCACCAATACAAAAACAATCCAAAAGCATTTAATTTATTTTCAACTGAAGCTTATACAGAATTTGTTTCAGAATTCATTACATATTTGCGTCCTGATATAATAATTGAACGATTTATTAGTGAAGCGCCTAAAGAATTATTAATCGCTCCAAAATGGGGTTTTAAGAATTTTGAAATGGTTGTAAAAATTGATAAGTATCTTTCTAATGAGAACCTTTGGCAAGGAAAAAATTATAATTAACCAAGGATTTATTCTCTTAAACTATTAATATAAAATTTATTTTGTACTCTTTTTGTTTGATTTGTTATATGATTCAAAAAAAATGCCTAATAAAATATGATTATTACAATTTTATAGACTAATAATTAGGATATCAATTTAAATGTAAAAAGAGATGTTTTATGAAGTTTGTCATTAAAATCATGTTCTTATTATTATTAAATTTGCCATTTATTTTTTAAAACAATCTAACATGACAAGTAAATATAGTAAATGGCATCATCCTTATAAGCCAGCAAAACAATATGATAAAAAAGTAGCCTATTTCAGTATGGAATTTGGTATTGACCAGGCTTTTAATATATACTCTGGAGGTCTTGGATTCTTAGCAGGTTCTCACATGCGCTCGGGTCTTGAATTAAAGCAAAATATGATTGGTATTGGAATGCTTTGGAAATATGGTTATTACGACCAAGCAAGAAATGACGATCAAACTTTACATACAGAGTTTAATGAAAAAATCTTTGATTTTCTAGAAGATACAGGTATTGAAGTAGAAGTGAAGTTACATGATAATCCGCATGTAAAAGTAAGAGCTTATGTCTTGAAACCTGAAATATTTGGAACGGTTCCTATGTATTTCTTAAGTACTGATGTAGAAGGAAATGATTTTTTATCAAGAACAATTACCAATCATTTATACGATGCTAACGAGATAACACGTGTTTCTCAAAGTATTGTTTTGGGAATTGGTGGAGCAAAAGTTGTTGAAGCTTTGGGAGGAGCAGATGTGTATCATTTAAATGAAGGACATGCATTACCAGCTTTTTATTATTTAAAAGATCAAGGCGTGAAGAAAAATCAGATGGTCTTAACCACTCATACTCCGGAAAAGGCTGGAAACGAAGAACGCGATGCACGTCATTTAAATAGATGTGGATTTTTCGGAAAAACACTTTCGGATGAAGAACTTCAAAAAGAAAGTGTTAATGGAGGCATGGTTAATTATACATTAGCGGCTTTAAGAATGGCGAAAAAAGCTAATGCAGTTTCAAAACTACATGCTAAGGTTTCTAAAGATATGTGGAAAGGTTATGAGAAAACGTGTAATATTATTCCAATTACAAATGCACAAAATCAGAAATTTTGGCAAGATGGAAAGATAGAAAAAGCGTGGAAAAAAGAAAATGTAAAAGCATATAAGAAAAGAAAACTAGAGCTTAAAAAGGACTTATTTTTAGAGGTAGAGAAGCAAACTGGAAAATCATTCGATCCAAATGTGTTAACTTTTGTTTGGGCAAGACGTTTTGCAGGATATAAACGAGCTGATTTGTTATTACACGATTTGGAACGTTTTAATAGAATGATTTCTAACGCTAAATATCCTGTACAGATTATTTGGGCTGGAAAACCATATCCATACGATTTTTATGCGATTGATATTTTCAACCATTTAGTTCATCATTCTAAGCAAGCTCACAATTTAGCAGTTTTAATAGGTTACGAAATTGATTTGTCTAGAAAATTAAAATGTGGATCAGATGTTTGGTTAAATACACCAAGAATTACTCGTGAGGCTTCTGGTACTAGTGGCATGACAGCTGCTATGAACGGTTCTGTAAATGTTTCTATTAACGATGGTTGGATTCCAGAATTCCAAAAGAATGGTAAGAATAGTTTTGTATTACCAGAACTAGATCATAACATGCCTGTTTGGGAACAAGATAAACAAGATGCAGACAATCTTTACAATATTCTGGAAAATAAAGTAATACCAATGTATTACGACAATCCAGAAGAGTGGCAAAAAGTTGTATTTAAAGGAATGGACGATGTTATTCCAGAATTTACAAGTGCAAGAATGGCTGAAGATTATTACAAGAAATTGTATTAATTAGTCACTAAATATTATTGTATAAAAAAACCCGAACAATTTGTTAGGGTTTTTTTATAAATACAGTAAAAATTAATTCTCAATTGTTTTTAAGTACTCTTCAAGTGTTTTTAAGTGATTTACGATATACCACATATCTTTTGGGTCAGGTATTTTCTTTTCATAATTTGGCATATCATTCCTCCCTATATAGCTTTTGTAGAATATTTCCCCTTCTGTTTGTTCGTGAAATTCTTTAGATGAGAAATCTCCTATATTGCTATCAAATTCATCAGCTTTTGGTCCATCACCAATACCTGTTATCCCATGGCATGATTTGCAATGTTTAGCATATAACGCCTTGCCAATCGCCAAATTCTCCTGATTGGCATAGGTGGGGTTTTTCATTTTCACATATTTTGTAGGGATATCCCATTTTTCTTGTACTATAGAAGTAAAAGAGTATAATGCAAAAGATACAACTCCGATAATCATTAAAAGTTTAATTGTTTTCATTTTTTTTAATATTTATTAATTTTTAATTATTTTATTTCAACAATAATATCAAACATATTGTTGCAATTAATTTTTTTAATTTTCCCCTTCTAATTCTAAATTTTCCCCTTCTTTTTTAATTCTAAACAGGTTTATGATGCTATAAATATAATTTGACCAAACACCAACTAATAAAATTGTTAAGACTACATACATCCAAATAGGTGCATAATGAGACCATAATGTAAAAGTTGGTTTGTTAGTCTGTTTTTGAAATATTCCCCAAGGCACATTGTTTTTCTGAACAACGTTACCATAGTCGTCATGATTTTCTATTGAAACAAAAACATCAATATTCCCTTCAATATCGCCGGGTATATCTTCAGGGAACTCAAATTCAAATTCACCATCTTCAATCGTAGCTTCTTTAATAGGTAGATTGGATATAAAACCACCTACCGAAAATATAATAGGTGTTCCTTCAAGAGGTATTTTTGCCTTTAAACTATCTAAAGAATATGCATTTAATATAACTTTTTTTATACTATCAATTTCAACGAAATTTAGTTCAAGAAATACATCCTTAATAGCCAATTGTTTTTCTATTAATTTTAAAGCATTGGTATTCTCAAATCTGGCTAGAAAATTAATATAGCCCTCCGAATCTGTATAATAAGTTTGATTTTCTGGCAATGTTAAACGTGCAAAACCTTCATTGTCAGTTTTAACAGTACCTAAAAGGATTTCTTCTTCATCCGCTATATTAATAAAGTTAATATCAGCTCCATAAACAGGTAATTTAATTTTTCTGTCCTTTTTATTATTTGCCACGAAACTTACTTCTAATAAACGAGAATTATCATGTTGTTTTACTGTATTGAATTTATACAGCATTTTGTAATTTTTTACATCATTTTTTTGAGCAAAAATAGTATTATTAGAAATGAATCCAACTAGTAAAATGATTACAAAATATTGATATAATTTATTTACCATTACGTATTATTTTGAGTTACTTCTTTTTGTTTTACTTTGTGTTCTCTTTCATTATCTATAATCCCTGACATTGGTATTATTGGAATTAATTTCATTAATAAAATAAAAAATAATACAAATGCCGCTATTCCTGCAAAACTCAGTGCCCATTCAATCCATGTTGAAGAATATTGAATAAATTCGGGCCTGGTATCTTGAATTGGAACATAAGGTGTTTCCAATGTTGGTACAACTATTAAATATCTATTTAGCCATAATCCTAACACCGCTATAACAGCAGCAAACGTAATAGATTTGATGGTTCTGAATTTTTTAACAAAAAGAATAACAATTGGCACTAAAACCCCTATATAATTTGCGAAAATAAATTCCCAAAAATATCTACCAAATAATGTATCCAATAAAAAATGATTAGCTGTACTATGACTAAACCATCTGGCGAAATATTCACTAAAAGTAAAATATCCATACAGTAATGACATTACCAATAGAATAATCCCTGCTCCAATAAAATGTACTTTTCTGATATAATGTTCTAATTTATAATATTTACGAATTAAATACATAGAGATAATAATTACACCTAATCCTGAATATATGCCTGCAACAATAAAATATGGAGCAAAAATAGTACTGTTCCAACCTGGTTGTAAAGTCAAACTAAATATCCAGGCTAAAACTGTATAAGTAATAATTGCCATAGCAACAATCATTACAGACATCGTTTTAGTAATTTTATAAAGTCGATCCCGTTGAGATGTTGTGTCTTGGTATCCAATAGCTAAATATTTATATAATTTACGCCTCCATTTTGATGCATTTTCACTATTATCTCGCAGAATTGCAAAATCAGGTATGAATGTTAAAAACAAGTAAAGAACACATCCAATTAAATCTGTTAGTATGGCTAGAATATCCCAAGCAATAGGTGATTGTATTCGTGAATAAATAAATAAATAATGTAACCTGTCCAATCTACCAATACATAATAATATAAATATAGGTCCAACCATTAATGATAAAACTGTAATGATCTCAACAATTCTTGAAACAGAATTTTTCCATGGCGATTTGAAGAAATGTAATATCCCTGCGATAAATGCTCCTGAATAGCTTAAGCAAACAAAGAATATAAAATTGATAATATAAATACCCCAAACTACATTATCTCTCATACCAGTAATTTTATGACCTTTCTGAATTTGTAGAATAAACGCTACTAATCCAACTAAAATAATGGTAATTAAAAATCCAATCCAGATTTTTGACCATTTAGTTGTTTTTTCTAACATTGGATAAAATTCTTTAACCAATTCTCTTTTTCTAATTTCTAAATTCATAATTAAGAGTATTTAGTAGTTAAAGTTTTCCTTTATTTTTTAATTCTTGAACATAAGGAACATTTTTATAACGTTCTATAATATCTTCATCCAAATTTTTAAAACCATTCTCTAATAATGATTCTCTGTTTACAGCAGGTAAATAATACACATTGGGTCTAGTACCCAAATGTTCTAGATGTCTGTACCCGCTTCGCTCTTTTATCAATTCAGAAAAACGAACCGTTTCTTCTCCATTGGTAACAATGTCTTCATTTTTGTCGCCAAAATAAATAACACCCATTGGACAAGATTGTGCACAATATGGTAATTTCCCTTGACGCAATAGATCAGGGCAAAAGTCACATTTCATTACGGTTCCTTCGGCAGCCGGAACACTAGTTTCTGGAGAATATGGCTGGTCTGTATTGTCAAAACTATCTTTATGCCCCCAATTGAATAAACGAGCAGAATAAGGACAGCTTGTCATACAGAATTTACAACCTATACAACGATCATTATCTATTAAAACAATTCCATCATCGCGTTTAAATGTTGCACCTGTAGGGCAAACTGTGACACAAGGTGGTTCATCACAATGGAAGCAAGGTTTTGGAAACCAGTAAGGAAAAGATTCTTCATTATCCTGCATAAGCTGAATTTTCATAAACTCTTCATGATAATCCAGATCATGAGCCTTTTGACAACTTTCAACACACTTTCTGGCATTTTTACATTTTGCCAAATCTATTACCATTACAAATTTTTTGTTTGGTATTCCTTTTCTAGATTCAGCAGACGTAATATGAGCTTCAGGATATTTATTTATACTTTCAGCATCAACTTCAACAATGTTACCTTCTGGAGTTAGAAGTCTAACTTTTTCACCTGATGTTTTTTCTTCTTCTTCTTGAGTCAGGCTCGAAACTAAAGATACACCGGCTACAGCAGAGACACTGGACAACAAACCTAATCTCAGGAAATTACGCCTATTTGTGTTGTCAGGTTTTATTTTTTTATTTGCCATAATAGTAGAATACATACCCGTTGTGTATTTAGGGTAAAATTTATACTATTAATAATTTATATTATATGAATAAGGAAATCAGAATTTAATTTTAGTTTTTTCATCGTTTATTATTAAAAACATTAATGTAAATAAAGTCTCTAAACTCACAACGGGTATATTTATTTATATTTTAATAACGTAGCTTAAAAATAGTTGTTCTTATTATGCTTAAATATGATAAAAATCATGTTTAGTAATCTTTATTACATCTAGCTTTTTTTGACGTTAATGTATACAGATAAGCCTGCTTAGAAATTATACAATTAAATAGTTCAAGCAAATCTTGCAACTTTTATTGATTTTTTTAAAAAAAAGAGGTACAAATTAAGATTTTTGAAATGTATTTTTTTTAAATAATCAATTTTTTAAAATCTACAATTATTATAGCTGGTCTTCAAATATATCTGAATTTTACATTGAAAAAAGTTTGGTATGAAAAATTTATCATAAAAAAAACCGAACAAATTGTCCGGTTTTTAAAAATTATAATAAATAATATTATTCTGCCAAAGTTCTCATATAATTTACAATTAACCATCTGTCTTCATCTTCTGGCATTTTTTTTGTGTATTCCGGCATATCATCTCTACCAAAGGTAGTTTTATAAAATAATTCACCGTCTGTTTGAGCTTGAAATTCTTCAGAAGAAAAATCGCCTAAGTTTCCATCTAATAATTACGCTTTTGATCCATCACCATACCCTTCATTACCAAGGAAATATATACAATGTTTACTGTATAATGATTTCCCAATTGCTTTATCAGTATTTGCATCTATTGGGTTTTCCATATTAACATATTTATCCGGAACTGTCCATTCATCCTGAATAACTGATGTAAAAGAAAATAAAGCAAACGAAATAATTCCAATGATTGTTAAAATTTTAAATGTTTTCATTTTTTTTAGATTTTAGATTTTGAAATTTTGAATAAATTAATAATTAAATATACGATTAAACCCCACATTCCCAAAATTAATAAATTCGGAAAAATAAGTAAGAATAATGGCGTTTTATTTCTTGGTGACCACATTTTTCTTTCATCAAAAGTCGATTCATCTTCGATTAGTGTTCCTATAGGAGCAATAACTATAGCTTTTACAGTTCCGTAGTATTCATTATCATTTAGAACCACTTCAAAAGTTAAAATTCCATTAACACCTGGTATTCCTTCTTCAATAGGTACAATTATGATGCCATTCTCATCAGTTAAATAAAATTCTTCACCAATATATAAAGGTTGAAATAATCGCTGAACTTGCACTGTTAATGGTGTATCACTAATTAGACTATCTTTACTAGTATCTAAAAGTTTAGCCCTTATATAGTTAATACTGTCTTTAGTAATTAGTTCTGCTTTAATTTGAGCATCTTTAAAACTAATACTTTTAGAAGCTCTTTTGAACTTATCGTTCCCTTTAAACGATACAACAATATTGAAAGTATTTGTTGAATCAGGTTTTAGTGTATTAATATCTTTTATTACAAATCTACATTCGCCATTCATATTGGTTGTAACTGAACCTAATTTTATTTCCTCGTCATAAAACTCATTAGAAATTAACAACTCAATATTTGCAATGTCGACATTCTTTTTATCTATTCTAGAACCAGCTTTTAAGTCAAAATAAACCTCATTATTCATTATTTTAACATAATTAGCTTTTAATCTTACATTATTCTTTTTAGCGCCTTGAGCATAAATATGTTGAAAGCTAGCAAAGAATAAAAACACACTTATTATTGCTAAAATAACAAAACGAAAATTTAATTGATTCTTCTTCATGACTCAGTAGTTTTCTTAGTTTTTAATAATTCTTGTTCGTCAAAGGTTCTTTGAATAGGAATAACAGGTAAATATCGAACTAAAACTGTAATTATTAATAAAGCCATTGCTAAGGTTGCCGCAGTAATTAACCACTCATGCATACTAGGAAAATAATGATGCCAGGATTCTGGAACACCTTCTATTGGTAAAAAAGGATGCAGTAGTGTTGGTGTAACGATAATATAACGTTTCCACCATGAACCCACGACTACCATTAAGCCAACAATAAACATTGATAATGGTTTTCTACCCTTTTTAAATATCAATATAATAAGAGGTAAAATTAACCCTACTATTTGAGCAAACCAAAATAGTGGTGCATACTCTCCAGAAATTAAAGTGTTTAAATGAATATCCTCTTGCACTGGTGCTGTAAATATGGGGATTAAATACTCATTTACATTAAAATATAAATATGTTAAACAAGCAAGTGCTAAATATTTACCTAATTTATCAAAATGGAATTCAGTTATATAATCTTCAAGTTTTCTTACTTTTCTTATAATATACATTAAAGTGACTAGGGCACCAACACCTGCAACAAATGCTCCTGAAATAAAATAAGCCCCCATATTGGTGCTATCCCAACCAACTCTATATGTAGTTGAAAACAACCAAGCATCAATAGTTTGTAATAATATTCCAACAGGTATTATCATTAAAGCAATTATTTTTATTGATTTGGTTTGAATAGATTTTTGTATTTTACTTCCTGTCCAGTTTAATGCCAATTTGCCATACCATTTACTAAAATTTGGCTTAGATTTTTGGTGATATTTCTTAAGAATGGCCAAATCGGGTAGTAATGGAAAATAAAGCAATAAAAAACTTAAAACAATAGATGTTGGTACTATTATAACATCCCAAGTAATAGGAGATTGCAGTCTTGCATAAATAAATAAATGTAATAATCGATCAGGTCTGGCCATATCTATCATAATAGTGATACCAGCCATGACAATTGCTGCCAATGAAATAATTTCTGCAATTCTAACTATAGGAGTTCTCCAGTCATTATTAGTTAACCTCAAAACGGCAACAGTAACTGATCCTACAAAACTGGTAGCAACAAAAAACACAAAATTAGATATGTAAATACCCCATAGTGCATAATCTCGCATGTTGGTTACAACTTGCCCTTTATTAACTTGATCTATATACGCAATTAGGCCAACAACAATAATTAAAATTAAAAAAACAGTCCATATAGT
>Ga0102812_10002349_pt1 | contig 12796 bp, 12 predicted proteins | sample ColrivemetaGS713_FD_79334 | JGI IMG/M metagenome (GOLD analysis project Ga0102812, IMG submission 79334) | Estuarine microbial communities from the Columbia River estuary - Flood tide ETM metaG S.713 | ecosystem: Environmental > Aquatic > Marine > Intertidal zone > Estuary | place: USA... | reverse complement strand
ATGCCTGCGCCGCCGCCTGACTGTGCGACCCATGCGTAATCGGTGCCGTTCCAAGACAAGACATAGCCGCTTGTCGGGTTGGCTTGGTTTAAGTGGCTGTCGATCTTGGTGTTGGCGTTTCCATCGTGCCAGATGTCATTATTTTTCCAGCGAAAGGTGGTACTAGCTGGGCTGGCGTACAATCCAACTACCCCACCCGAACTAAGTATTTGAAAGGTGTCGCTTCTCCACGTCGAAGACGTATCAGCCTGAACAGTGAGAGCGCCACCGTTTTCGGTAATGACCGTTTCGTCGCCAGATGTAGTGCCCGACCCTTTCAGCGTCAATGTTGCCGAGCCAGTAGAAGGTGCAAAAGTAGCACCGCCGGCGATGTTGACGTCGCCAGCGCCAGTGATGTCGTGGCTGTTGAGGTCAAGATTGCCGCCGAGTTGCGGGGACGTGTCCTGCGAGATGCTTGTGAGACCCGTCCCGCCGCCGGTGCTGCGCAAATCTGTGGTTGCAAAACCTAAGCCATCGGCAGACGTAAAAGTAACCTTACCAGTCGTCCCGTCGTAACTGCCGCCAGTCCAGCCTAGACCGCCTGCACCGGGCGCACCGTCTGCACCGGGCGCACCGTCTGCACCGGGCGCACCGTCTGCACCGGGCGCACCGTCTGCACCAGGCGCACCGTCTGCACCGGCGGGTCCGGGCGCACCGTCTGTACCGGGCGCACCGTCTGTACCGGGCGCACCGTCTGCACCGTCTGCACCGGGCGCACCGGGCGCACCGGCGGGTCCGGCTGGACCTTGTGGCCCCGCTGGGCCAACGGTGCCGCTGTTTGACGATGACGTCGATACCATACCAGTGCCGCCGACGCTGTCGGACGCGCCGCGCCGGATTTGTAGATCAGAGGTGCCAAAGCGCAGGCGGTCGCTGTCTTTTTTGATCTCGGCCAATGCGCGCGTGAACAGGGCGTCGTGATACTGGGCGCGCTGTTCGTCTTGCAGAAACGCAAACGCTTGGTGCAGCGCGCCTTGCAGGTAACAATCGCCGTGACGCGCCAGAACCGTGTTAGTCGGCTCACTGTCGGTAAGTGCGGCGACGCCTTCGTTGTAGACGATTTCGAGCGTCAACCCTTTGCCCGGCGTTGCGAGTAATTCGAGTTGGTTTGCCGTGATAGAGTAGTATGCCAGCTCGTTCGTGACCGCGCTGCGCTTGCGCTCGTCCAGTTGCGACGGGCTGAGATAATACAGCGCTCGGCGTGCGCCGCCGTCAGTATAAGCGACTTCGCGGATGCTGCGCAGATCGGTCGGCAAGCTGACAAATTGCTGGTCCGCAGAAACGGTTAGTTGCGTCGAACGTTCGAGCAGCGCAATGTCAAGCTCGCGGCTCATGCGCTGTTCGGTCAGCGTAACAAACGTGGTGATCTGCGTGGTTAAGTCGTCACGCGCAAGAAAATCCGCAATGAACGATTTAAGCGTGCCATAGTTCTGCATCAGACCTTGCCCTCAGTCGTTCGGAAAAATCGGTTGTCGTAGTCGTTCAACCACTTTGACCAGTCGGCCCAGTTGTCGCGCGTTGGTTTCCCGAATTTTGCAACCAGGTCGTAGTAGAGCACCTCGGGGATGTCGGCGACTTTGCGCCAGTGCTCCTGAGTGCTCCCGGTCCGTGCGCCTTTGCCATTGGCGTTGCGCTGCGCCTTGTTCTTGCTAAGGATTGGATCAGCGCGCTGGATCGAGTAAACGCCCTCGATTGCGCCGAATTCGTTAACGTCGAGTACCGTTTTTTTGTCGGTAGACTGAGAGATGATTTTTCCGGCCATGTCGTGTCTCCCAAAAGGGGAAGGGGGATCCGAAGACCCCCCAACTGCAATTAAGCCGACAGGCTGTAGAGTGCCGCGTGCGCCTTGGGAGCTTTAAACTCCATCGACCATTCGCATGCAATAAACCCACGTTCTCGGTCTCCGTCTTTGGAAAGCGAGGTGGTCGCAAAGTTACGGCCTGGGAGCGTGACAAATTCGACGTGTTCTGGGTCGATCAGGTAAGCGCGGTCGGATGGCATGAACCGATCCACAGTCGCCTCAATACCACCGAAGTCGGACAGGTAGACGCTGACGGCGCCGACGCTGGTGACTTCCTGCGGTGCGGTGTAGTTGATCTGGTTGGAAACAGTGCCGGAAGCGCCTTCGGTCGCGTCGGAGAACTTCTTCTTCTGCGCTGGCGAAAGGAGGATCATGGTTGGCTTGCCGCCCGCCTCAAACGCCGCTTGCATCGCGGTGTCAATCTTAGCGACAGACAGTGCCTCGGCGGTTGCTGCTGCGAAAGCGTCAGCGATGCCGTCAGAACCGGAGTCCGTTGCTGCGCCAGGAAGCGTGGAGCCGTCGCCGTTGTGGGTGCCAGAGGTGAAGTCGGCAGCGTTCACAACATTGGTGATCCAAGACGACAGAGTGCCAGCCTTGCGGGGATCGGATAGCGACTTTACCTGATCGTGGAGCATGGTGAATTCGACATCGCGACGAATTTCCAGACCCTTCAGAACAGACTGGTAAGCGCTTTCACGCGCGCGGCCTGCGGTGCTGATCGCATCCAAGGTGCCAGATACAGCAAACGCTTTGCGCGAAATCTGCATGTGGTTTTGGAACCGGTCAGTGGTGGTCTGGTCGTACGACGTGATTTCGCCGCCTTCGGTTTGCGCGTTTGCGCCCGCCGCAGCCAGCTCCTGCACTTGCCAATCGAAGCTAATCGCGTTGCGAGTGCCTTTCTTGACCGCGCTGTGCAGAGGCACTTCTGACGGGTCAATGCGGGCAATGATGTCGGACAGGTCTTCGCGTTCGCCGACGACGTTCGCGGTCTTATATTCTGCGGTAACGTTGGTAGCCATTGGGCTAGTCCTTTTTTAAGTGCGGCGGGCGAGCAGCGCCTCAACCGCGTCTGTGACTTTGCCCGATTTGCCCAAGCGGTCATAAGCGGCCTTGCGCTTTTGCTGACCTTCGCTTGGCGGCGAAACGGGCGGTTTTTTCTTTACGAGTCTGGGAGCTTTGCGGGCCTTGGTTTTGGCCGTCTGCTGTTTGGTCATTTGCTGGTCGTACAGCCACGCCTTGCGGAAAACCGGCAAATAGCGGGCGTCGACAATTTCGTTGTAGACCTCTTGATCGGAGAACCCAGCTGACTTGGCGACGGTCACGATGCCATCGCGCTCGCGGGCTAACACTTCGGGGTCTCGCCACTCAGGGAGCAACTCATAAGCCAACCGAGTGTTCTGCTCGACCATGGCTTGCTTTGCTTGCGCCTGTTGCTGGCTTAGATCCGAGAGGCGGGCAAATCTGGCCTCTTGCATCTTTTTAAGTTCGAGCAGCGCGTTTGGGTTTTCGCTCTGGAGGGCCGACTCTTGCTCGGGCGTGAGCTGGCTGGCCTGTTGCAGTGCGATTAATTCGTTTTGCAGTGCCGCAGCGGTGTCGCCGTAGGCTTGCAGTTGCGCTGTCGCTTGTCGTTGGGCGTCATACGCTTGTCGCGCCTGTTCTTTGGCGTCAACTAAGCGCTGATCCGCTGCCTTGTCTTTTTGCGCCCTGGCGATGACGCTGTCAAGACGCTCCAAGGATCGCTCACCAAAGACGTTGGTCTCGATATACCACTCACCATCGTCGCCGCGCTGCATCGTTTCGGGCAGCTCAACTAGGGCGTCGTCTTCGATTTCGTCGGCTTCGGGTGCCTCGGTTTCAGTCTCAGCCTCTTGGGCATCATCCGCTGAAAAATCAATTTCCAACTCGCCCTCTTCGACTGTATCCGGCGGCGTTTCGTCCGGTTGCTCTGCCGCTTCAATCTCGGGCTGTTCGGTCGGTGGGGTGTCTTGCGCTGCGGCACGTATCAGATCAACCGCCGCCGTCATAGATAGGGGATCGGCCATTTGTCATCATCCTTTTGATGCGATGTCGGAAACAAAATTCTCGGCAAGCTGACGAAGGCGGCGCGTGGCTTTCCACTCGGCGACCGTCTTTGTCATGTTGTCGATGCTGTCAGACTGCGCAAACGTCGAGAACGCTCGCTCTTTGGCCATGGCCTCAAGCTCAGTGAACCCAGGATGCGCAAGCAGCGCCTGGAAGTGTGCGGCGCGTTCGGCGTCTGTCATTACTGGCCTCGCGGAAGGTTGGCGGAGATGTCAGCGCCGCTCTGGGCCTCAATCCGGCGTAGCTCAAATTCCATCGCCATTTCCTCGCGGCGAAGGTTGAGTTCGGCGGTCATCTTTTCACGCGCAAGCGCAAGCTCCGCCTCTTGCTTGGATTTTTGCAGCTCGTAGTCTTGCTGGGCTTTTTGCGCTTCGGGATCAGGCGCAGGCGGTTGGTCTTGCATCTGCTGCCGCGCCTGCGCAATTTCGTCGTTGCTGGCAAAAAACGCATTCACGTCTTTAAGACCAGACATGCTGGCGAGCTTGCGTAGCGTGCCGAGATAGCGCTCAACCGATACGACCGGGTTTTGAACGCCCATCGTTTGCAGGATCTCTTTCTGGATCGACGCGATCTGACTTAGCGCCATTTGCTTTTCCGTGTCGCGACCAGACCCAATGCCAACGTCAATTTCAACGTCAAGCTCGGCGTCGATTGATGCCGGGTCTACAGATTGCCAGCTGTCGCCGATCTTGAGCAAAAGGGGCTGATCGTAATACTTGAGCGCCAGGTCGAGGATGAGACGCGCCAACGGTCGAATTGCCGTTTCGGCCAGCGTGCGTGCGATCATCTGCACCTTGATCTGACCGCCTTGCAGCGTGGCGTTGACCGCCTCTTTGGTCGTGCTTTGGAGCTGGTCAGGGTCCAGACCCATAGACGCGCGGCTAAACCCAGTGCGGGTGTCGCGGACGTCGTCCATGTACGTCAGAACCGACAAACCTTGCGACATGACTTGCGGGACTTGAAGCGGCTGGACCATGCCAGGCTGCTGCATCCGCACAATGCCGTCAGGGCGGCTGTTCATCAAATCGTCGAGGTTCACGGCCTGGTCAACCACGGCAACGCGCGCGTGGTTCGACAGGTTCATGTTGTCCAAGACGCCGCGCAGCAGACCGGATTTGATCTTTTGGATGTCCATCACCAGCTCAGCGACACTGCGGCCCACCATGCGGTGCGGCACGCGGATCGGTGATCCCACAATGAACGGGCAGAAATCAATCGGCTCGGCTTCGAGGATGTGGTTGCTGTCGCCAATGGCCAGAACGCGGTGACGCTGCTCAACATCGCCGTCATCGATCGGCATGTACGCCTCGACCACGCGGACCATGCTGGAGTAGCGCGGCTCAAGGTCTTTGCCGCCGTCGATCTCTTCGTGGCGCGTGTCGGTTTCTTCCTCGGACCAGCCCTCGCCAAGACCGGCATGTTCCTCGACCGTTTCGCGGTCGTAACCCATAGCAACCAGCTCGCCGACCGTCATGTAAGTCCGGTGCGCTAAGAAGCTGGCGTCCATCACGCTTGTCGCTTGAGGCGAAAACAGGAATGTTTCCGGCGGAATGACGTCAATGCAGATTTTCGGCTTTGGCGTGATCTTGCGGACTTTTACGGACGTCAGCCCGGTCGTTTCGTCCACCTCGCTCTCAATGATGTCAAAACCACCATCCAGCAGCGCCGCGAGTTGAGCGTCGTCGGCTTCGAAAGTCTCGACTTCTTCGACGCTGTTATCCTCGTAATAGACCTTGAGCACGCCCGCCTTGAACAACAGGCCATCGGTGATGAAGTCCGACAAGACGGTGAAGCCGTCGTTTTGGCTCGCGAAAATATGGTTGACCAGGGCGGTCGCGGCGTCGGCTTTGGCGACGTCATCGGCATTGCGCGGGACAAAGCGCACGATCTCTTGGCCGCGATAAAAGGTTTCGAGCAGCGACGGCAACAGGTAATGCACCGTGTCGCTAACATCGGTCGAAATCACCGCGCTGCGGCCAGACGGCACCTTATTAAAGGGCTTGCCCAAGTAGGCGCGCTGGGCCTGAATGCGGTCGTGCGCAAACTGCGTGTCCGCGTAATTTACGGCCGCCGAGATTTCGTCGTTAAGGCGACCGCGAAGATCGTCGTTTTTCATTTGTCGGTCTTTCTGGGTCTGCCGCGCCCGCGCTTTGGCTTAGCCGCCGCTTGTTTTGGCTCGGCTTCGGGTTTCTTTTTTGCGGGGCGTTTGCGAAATTGTACGTACACTAGCCAGCCTTACCTGTTTGTGGTTGGTTATTTAACATTTCGAGGCGGTTTTGCCAAACCAGCAGCCTTTTGATCTGCTACGTACTGCTCGACCTCGTCGGGGCGCATGGCGCGAAATTTCTGCTTGAAACGTGCGGACAGCTTGTCCCGACACAGCAACGCGCGCTCTTTAAGCTGATCGCGGTCAAGAATTTCCGCCGCGCCCTTGTCACCCACGCAAGCGCGGTCGCCGTTTTCGCTGACAAAATAGAATTTGTAATCGATGCGCGCCCAGGCGGGCAGATCAGACGATCCAGTCATCATTGTAATCAATCGCTTTGTTGTGCCTGTATCCACCCGCGTTGCCAGCGCGGGCGGCGTTGCTCGCAAACGTCAAAACGAGCGCGTCGGCCAGGTCGGGCGATTTGTGGCCGCGCCGCTTCATCTCGTCTTTGCTCTCAACCTTCATCTTGCCGGAGCTGAGAAACGCAAATTTTGGCGCGCACAGCTCACCGATCAGCTTGTCATCTGGCGGGATGACGCAGTCGCGGTTCTCGAAAAAGGCGCGGGTTTTGCCCCACAGCTCATCGCGTAATTTATTGTATTTGTTGCCCAGCGCCGGGCTTTCGGAGACGTTTACGCCTCGGATCTGCGGGCCTAGCTCAATCTCGCGGAGACGATCCACGACCCCAGCGCCCAACCCAATCACGTCGATTAGGATCTCGGCAGGGCGCTCGCTGTAGGGCGTGGCGTCGTATTCCTGGATCACCATGCCGACCGTCTGCATCGTGTCCATGTCCTGCCACGACTTAACCGGCTCGATCAGCTGATTGCCGCGCCGCTTCGCCAGGGCCGTGCGATCTGACCCAAAGCGCGCCACGTCAAGGCCCCAGACCGGCGCAACGCCAAGCGTCGGCTCGACTTCGCGCGAGGCTGCCGCTTCGACCAGGTGGCGCGGGATCAGGCTGTCGCTGTCGCCGGTTGGGAATTCTCCTAATACGCGAACACGGTATGCGTTGGACTCGTCGCCGTATTGGGAGGCCATGTCGGCGATGAATTGGTCTTGCACGTAATCGGCGTCTTCGGAGCTGACGGTTTGTCTGGCCCAGCGGTCGGCGTTTTTGCTGAATGCGTCGAAGAAATAGCCCTGCGCTCGGGTCGGGTTGCCCACCATGATGATCTTTGCGCCAGCGGTCGAAAGCGCGCCCTGGGCCGTCTCGAAGATGATTTCCGGCACGCCCGACGCCTCGTCAACAACGAATAAAAGGTTTTCGGCGTGGAATCCCGCGAGGGCTTCGGGCTGGTCGCGGCGGGCAGTACGGGCAACGGCAAAGCTGTCCTCGCCGCCGATCAGCGTGATCTTGTCGGATTTGATGTCGAGCTGGCTGGCGAAAGCGTCATTCATGCGGCCATGCCATTTGCGGATTTCGGACCACAAGACATCGTTAAGCTGGCTCGCGGTGTTCGCGGTGACGGCGACCTTGACGGGGTAACGCGTCGAGAGAAACCACAGGATGGCCCAAGACAAGAAAGCCGTTTTGCCGACGCCGTGGCCGGATTTGACGGCGACGCGGTCGTTGTCGCGGAGGTTTTCGAGTGCGCGCTTTTGCCAGCGCTGCGGCGTCGCGCCGATGACCTGCGTGACGAATAACGCCGGGTCGTCGCGGAGCTTGGCGAGGTATGTTTGCCAGTCAGACATGGCGAAACCTCAAAAAAATGCCCCGCCGGGAGGCGGCAGGGCGAGTTTGTCGTTTTTGGAGTACGACCGGAGAGAACTTATTTCGCGTTCCGTGCGCAGATGCGGGGCGTTTTTGACCGCAATGAAAAAAACGCCCCGTACCGGGAGGAAGCGCACAGGAGGAACGCTAAAAACACTGTTACCGATTTGTAGTCGGTAATCAAGGGCCAAAATGCTCGCGGTAATGGTCTGGACGCATTTTCCGGTATGTTTCGCGCCAACGCTCCACCGCGCCAAAAGTAAACAGGCGCGCAACCTCGGGGTCTTCCTCACGAAATGCGCCAAAAACCTCCACCTCGGCGTCCGTGACAAACCGCGATTTGCCGGTGCGCAGCTTGTGCGCTTTGACCAGCTTGCGGAACGCGCGAACCGTTTCGGCCGCAAGGATCTCATCGGCGAGAGCGTGGTAAGACAACGCGACCGCCTCGCGGCGCAGGCGAAACGCCGTTTCGTAAATGCGCTGGCCCAAGTCAGCCGCGCGATCTGGCGAAATCGTCTTTTTACGGCCCGACCCAGCGCGCGCGCCGCCATGGCCTCGGCGCTCACGGTAGCTCAATGTTTGTGACATCAATCGAATTCTCCATCATGTTGGGGTTGTCGGTCTGGTTCGCGGCGATAAGCTCGGACAGTACGAGCGCATTCCAAACGATCGCGTCGGTGTGTTCGAGGCCATGCGCCATTGCGCCGGGATCGTCAGAGTCGGCGGTTTGACCACCACACAAAGCGAGCGCGTGGCGCATCAGCGCGTCGAGATAGGCGTCCACTGTGCCGTTGCGCCAGTTTTGATCGCCGTATTGCGCCGCGCCGAAGTCGTTGCGCTCCATCGCTTTGAGAAGGCAATCGTGGCCGGGCAAACGCGCGAGGCGTGACCAGCGGGGTTTACCCGTGTTGTTTTTGCGAAAATTTTCGGAAGGCATGGGGGTGTCAGTGCTTTCGGATTTAGGGGAGGGGGGGCTAGGGGGGGTATCATATTATATCGGCCCCCCGCGATTTCGCGGGCCGGGGGGGGGTCTAGCCGTCCTTGCGCCTCTCGCGCCTGGCGGCGTGCTTGCGGCGGCTGGCGGCTGACTGCTTCGCCCCTTTGATCAGCCGATCGGCCGCTTCTCCAGTAGTCATAGTCGCAGAGGAAGAACCGCCATTGCCGCTAACCCGCTGATGCGTAATGGTTTTCGGGGCGGGCGTGGCGTCGATCTGTCCGACATCGGACGACTCGCCCTCGATCACCCGCGTTTGCGCCATCTCACGAAGTGCCGATGCGAGCGTGACCTCGCCCTTCACTTCAACGTCGAGCTTCTCGGTCCAGCGGCCCTGGGTCTTGAGGTAAAACATCAGCGACGGGGTGTCGCCGTCGAGCGCCTTCTGAACCAGAGTTTGCGCGACTTTGCCTATGGTATGGCTTCTACCTTGATTATAGATTTTCATGATTTCCGCATCTTCTTTGCGCATCGCAGCAAAGTTGTCCTGACTGATCGCAAAGTAATCGGCGACCTGATCCACGTTGAGCAGGCCAGCGAGCCGACGCAGCTGGTCGAGTTCTTCGACGGTCAGCTTGCGACGCGCTCCAAATTCTTTGTTCGTCTTGACGGTCATGCGGTTAATATACCCAAATCAAACTGGTTTGTCATTTGTATCTGCACAGCCCCGCACCTTTCAGTTGCATAAGTCCATGTAACCCACGGCGCGCGCGGGACAAACGGGACAGACAGGACAGACAATTCGGCCCCCAATATTTTTACACTAGATATCATTTTATCTATAAAAAAAGTTTCGCTCTATATACGTCTGTCCCCGTCTGTCCCATTAAGGTAATTTACCCACCATTGCGCGCAAATCACACCACCTCGCAACCTCAACGCGATCAGAACAAGGCATCCGTCTCACCGACCTTCCCGACGAAATCATCCGCCCAATCGCTTTTATTCGCGTTATTGGTGTAAAACCGCCGGCGCTTGCCGTCGCGATGGGCGCGGTCAGCCTTCCACCCCGCGCGCTTCAGCTCGTTTTTCAGCACGTGGTTCGGCAGCCTGGTCCCTGCGATCTGGTTGCAAACCGTCTGCATATCGCCCGCCGCGACGCGCACCCCATACATATACGCATCAGCGACTCGCTCATTCAGCGTCGCGGCCCAGTCGCTCGTCAACGAATCCTGCACGGTATCCATATCGAGCCGCCACGCCCGATTGGGCAGCTCGGCGCAATGCTCATCCCGAAGCCAACGCGCCAGGTCAGCCAGGCCCTGCGCCGTAAAGCACTCATCAACGAACGCATCGTAAAACCCCGGCGGCAGCGCCTCCGTCGCCGCGCAGGTGATAACGGCCAAACGACGCTCGTTACCATCGACAACCAAGCCATCCAGGTGGTTACTCAGGAATAAAAAACGGCAGAAATTGGAGACCGACATTTGCGAAACGCCCTTCCGGTTCAGGGACAGCGTTGGCTCGGTGATCATCGACTTGAGCCGCTCCATAGCGCCAAACCGCCCGGCGTCACCTCGGTCCGACGTCTCATGCACGCAGACAAACGCCTTGCCCGTCAGCACGTCGCCGGGAAATGGCCCGATCAGACCATCGATCCCGCCAAGCGACACGCTCGCCTCATCACCGTACAGCTCGCCGACCAGGTTGCCGATCAGCGACTTGCCCGCGCCCTTCAGGTCCGAAATGATGAACAGCGCAAACTTCGCGCGCTCCGCTGGGTAAAACATCCCGCGCCCGATCCAGTTGCACACCTTGTCCGCCACCTCGGCCCGATCGTCACACAAAAACAGCAACAGCTGCCGCATCAGGGCCACCGCGCGCGATGTGCTTGGGTTCGCGCCCTGGTCTGCGATGATCCGCGCCCGATACTCGCGCCACAAATTTAAACAGTTCGCCGCCGTCACAAGCGGCTGGTCCGGTGCCATAACATAATCGTGCAGCTTGAATGCCTCGCCATCCGACAACCACCGCTTGGCAAACGCCACGCGCTTTTCCTCGCCGTCATCGGTCGCCTCAACCGCGAACAAGTGCGAATTGGTGAGCCGCCACGTCTGTTGCGTCACCTCGGTGCGCGTCGACAGCCTGACAAACCGCCCGCTGCTTTCGATCAGCGCCCAATCATCCCGCCAGGTATCATAATCGAGCGGCCGCCCCGCCACGACCGGCGCAAACCCCTTCGATCGCGCCGACTGTATAAAATATTCAAATTCCGCCCGCGTCTCCGCATCAGAATAACCCTCTAACCGCAACGCTATGCCGCGCTCGTATATCTGCGCATCGCTCCACCCGATCGCGACCCATCGCGCCACAAGCTTAAGGCAGTTCGAGTTCCAATTATCGCCAGCCCGCGCCGCCGCCTCCCACTCTGCCCAATCGCCGCGCCCGTCCATCATTGACGGCGTCACAACGTCCGCAGCCGCCAGGTCGGCCAGGTCGGCACCACTAGCCACCCTGATCGCTTCTTGGGCCTCAGCGACCGCCACAACCACGTCACGCCGCGCACAGTCCGCCGCCAGATCCGCCAGATCGGCCAGCTCGTAATCCCGCGACCACGCTTCAAACCGATCCAACACCTCGCATTGGACTGGTTCGGCATATTTTCGATTCATCGACCCCGGCAGCCGCATCACGCGCGCTCGGTTCTTGACCGCCTCGTCACCCGCGCAGATCGTCGCCAACCGCGCATTCACCGCCTCGACCGTATCCAAGTCCCTGTCTGGTTCAGCAAGCCGCCAATACGCATGCACGCCGCCGCCGCTATACACGATCGCACTCGGCGCAAACGGCAAACTTCGCAGTGCGTCTGCCACACCCTCCGCCGCTTCGCGGATCTCTCCCATCGTAACATTTGCGATTGCGCCCGACTTTTTGAGTGTGTGGTCAATCAAGTCGATGTCGATCCACGCAGCCGGGGCCAGCGCCGCATCGTCGTTGCCCATCGCCCCGCCCAGACCGACCACGCCCGCACAGACCGAAAACGTCGCCGTGCCTTCCTGCCGCGCCAGATCCGGCACCAGCGGCAACTCATCCGCAGCGCGCCACGCCGACCGCGTTGGCGACCCAATCAGCCGCAGCTCAATCGCCATGTCGTCGGGCAACCCATGCCCCCACAGCGCCGTCAAAAATTCCCCCGCCAAGCTCACAGACGCACCTCGCCGCTGTAGACCCGCACAACCATTTGATAAAGTGCGTCACGCGTCACCTGGTCGGGGATCGCGTTAAACATTTGCGCCAGCGACAGCATGCGCTTGGGCGACTCCCGCAGATCTGGCGTTTTGACGTCATCCAGGCCCCAAAGCATTTCGCCGGGCGCGACGCTCAAATACGCGCACAGCTCAACAAACCGGCTGATTGGCAGTTTGTTTTGCCCCCGCATGTATTTGGACGTTTGGTTGACGTGGACGCCCAAATGATCGGCCATCGCTTGCAAGGTCACGCCTTGGCTGCGCCGGATCAGATCCAGTCGCGCCGCAAGTTCAACCTCGGGCGCTGTGATCGCCTTCATCCCCCTTGGGTTCTTCCGGGTCGCCATCAGCTTTTGCCGGTATTCGTCTGTCGGCGGTATGATTTCAACCATTGCTTCCTCGCATCAAAAAAAGCGGCGGAGCCGAAGCCCCGCCAACACCAAAAACCGACAAACCCATTTGTCGTCGGTTTTCCTGATCAAAACGGAATGTCGTCATCAACGTCACGCGCCATACTCGCACCGCTCGGCTTGCCCGGCACAACCACACCCGACGCCGCCATCGCGCTTGCCCCGGCACCACCGCCGCCTTGAGACGGCCCGCTCGGCAGGGCAAACATGCCAACGCTGGCCTCCGGCGTCGGGACGCGCTCGCCCAACGTCTCGCATGGGCTCATGTCAAACCCAGGCTCAATCGCCTTGACCGTGCCGTCGCTTTTGACCATGCCGACCAGCTCGTACAGGGGAATTTTCACGCGCCCAGCGACTTT
>Ga0102812_10002342_pt1 | contig 12820 bp, 14 predicted proteins | sample ColrivemetaGS713_FD_79334 | JGI IMG/M metagenome (GOLD analysis project Ga0102812, IMG submission 79334) | Estuarine microbial communities from the Columbia River estuary - Flood tide ETM metaG S.713 | ecosystem: Environmental > Aquatic > Marine > Intertidal zone > Estuary | place: USA... | reverse complement strand
CACCCCGCATACCCTGATTCAAGGGGTGTCGCGAATCATGGAAAAAGCCAAGCGTTTCAAGCTGTTTCATTACGATGGTGATGTCTATTCTGCGATTTCAGAAGCAGAGGTTGACCCGTCGCTACCGATACTGTTTAAGCCCTTGGGCTGTCCACTACCCGAGCCAAACTTTATTGCCTCGGATGCCGATTTTGTCGATTACCTCACCGAGTTGATGGGTGGTTTTGCGATCCCTGATTTTCTTAAAACCTACCGCACCGGCAAGCAGTACCTACTGCTGGGTGTACCCCTAAACCGCGATACCGAGCGGATGCTAGTTACGGAGATCGGTTATGGCTGTGGTGAACCTCGCGGCTGGGTATTTTTAGAGACACCCTCCGCCAAGGAGCTGCGCTTCTGCCAACGTATCGGACTACAGATTATCGAAACGCCCCTGCGTGACTTTACCGCGCACCTGCTGGCACAACTGCCGGAGACTCGTGCTGCGTTGTCGGTATCCTGACAATGCGCAAAGCGCTCTTAAATGTTGTTTGTCGTAAAGATCACAATAGAGGCGGGCTCACAGCGCCTCTTTCTATGCTAACCCAATAAAAACAAAGGGTTGGTTTTTCTATCTGAGCATGGCATTGGCTTTGCAATCACCACTGTTGAGATGTTTTCTATACGAGGTGGGTCATTATGTTGCAGTTTTCAGATCAGGCACTGGCCACTATTCATAACGCGATCAAGGCACGTCCAGCCACACCTAAAGGGTTGCGCGTTGGGGTGATAGGCAGTGCCTGTTCGGGGTTGCGTTATGTCATCCGCCTTGAAGATGCCCCAGGCAGCGAGGATCAGGTGATCCACTGTCAGGGTATTTCTCTGTTTGTGGATATCGACAGTGTCAGCAAGTTACAGGGGGTCAAGATCGATTTTGTCGATCAGGGTGAGCGCCGAGGCTTCACCTTTGATAACCCCAACTCTTCACAAGGCTGTTCTGGCTGCAATAAATCGCAGTCCGAAGACGCCTAACCCTTACAGCGATAGGTGACCAATATGTGGGATTACTCCGAAAAGGTTAAAGAACTGTTCTTTGACCCCAAGAATGCCAAGGCTGTCGTCGATGCTAATGGCGTGGGTGATGTGGGTTCGATTAGCTGTGGCGATGCACTGCGTTTGACCCTCAAGGTCAACGACGACACCCAAATCATAGAAGATGCGGGCTTTCAGACCTTTGGTTGTGGCTCGGCTATCGCCTCCTCGTCGGCGCTGACCGAGATCATCAAGGGCAAGACTTTGGATGAGGCGTTGCAGGTCACTAACCAGGATATTGTCGATTACCTCGATGGTCTGCCGCCGGAGAAGATGCACTGTTCGGTGATGGGACAGGAAGCTCTACAGGCGGCTATTGCTAACTACCGGGGCGAAGTCTGGAAGGATGATCACGAAGAGGGAGCATTGATCTGTAGATGCTTTGCGGTGGATGCGGTGCTGATAGAAAACACCGTCCGTGCCAATAATCTTAAGACCGTGGAAGAGGTCAGCCATTACACCAAGGCCGGTGGTAGCTGTGCCGCGTGTCACGAGGGCATTGAGGAGATTATCGACAAGGTGCTGGCCGATCAGGGAGAAGCCTTTGTCGCCGATCCGGCTCAGCTAGCAGCCAAAGCGCCTATAAGCTCGACCAAGAGTTTGGTGCAGCGGGTGCAAACCATCCTTCAGGTGTTCGATGAGGTTCGCCCTCAGTTGATCGCAGATGGCGGCGATATTGAGCTGATTGAAGTTCAGGACGAGAAGATCTTCGTCAAGATGGAGGGCGCCTGCAGTGATTGTCAGATGGCCAGCGCGACGCTGGGCTGGGTGCAGCAGCGCCTGACCGAAAAAATGGGCGAGTTTGTGCGTTTGATACCGGTCAATAATCCCAACCAACGCGTCAGTGGGAGGTTGTAAGTATGAATGCCATCGAGACGCCGCAAATTTATCTGGATAACAATGCCACCACGCGGGTAGATGCCGAGGTGGTTGACGCCATGTTGCCCTATTTTACGGAATTGTTTGGTAACCCCTCGTCGATGCACAGTTTCGCCAGTGGGGTGGGCAAAGCCGTACAAAACGCTCGTCAGCAGATCCAGACCTTGCTGGGCGCAGCTTACGATACCGAGATCGTGTTTACCTCCTGTGGCACTGAATCCGATAGCACCGCGATCTTGTCAGCGCTGCGGGCTTTTCCTGATCGCAACGAGGTGAGTTTAGGTATGGGCTTGGTATCGCTGATGGTATTCGTGATTTCCAACTTGTTAGTCTCGATGTTGCGCGGGGTCATCCCACCCGAGGTCCGTATCCCAGCGTTTGTGTTGTTGATCGCCACTGTGGTGACCTTGGTGGATCTGATGATGAATGCCTGGCTGCATGAGCTGCATCGGGTACTGGGGCTTTTTATCCCGCTGATTGTGACCAACTGCGCCATTCTGGGTCGTGCCGAAGCTTTTGCTTACAAAAACAAAGTACTGCCTTCGCTGATGGATGGTCTGGCGATGGGTATCGGTTTTACCTTGGCGTTAGTCATTCTGGGGGCCTGTCGTGAAGTGATTGGCAGCGGGACGCTGTTTGCCAATGCGCACCTGTTGCTGGGTGAGATGTTTGGTTTTATGGAGTTAGTGCTCATCCCGAATTATGACGGGTTTTTACTGATGATCCTGCCGCCCGGTGCGTTTTTGATGCTGGGGTTTATCGTCGCAGGCAAGCGGGTGCTGGAGAAAAAATTAGCCCGAGAGACCAACAGTATGCAACCGATTAGGTGCTAACAATATCTATTGTATGCCATGGAGTTACCGATGAAAGTTTCAGTGGTTTATGCAGAAAAAAGCGGCCAGCACTGGATACCGGTGCAGGTCAATTCCGGATGCTCTGTCGGCCATGTCATCGAGGCATCAGGTATTTTGGAGCGTTATCCTGCAATCGATCTAGAGAGTCAGAAAGTGGGGATATTCGGCAAGTTCGCCAAGCTTGATGCGCTAGTCAGCGAGGGTGATCGAGTAGAAATTTATTCACCTATTATCGCGGATCCTAAAACCGTCGCGCGTCGCCCAACGGAGGAGTGATGATGAACAAGATCATTCAATCAGCAGTGTCACTGGCGTTGTTATTCTCCGCCTCGCTGGTGTTGGCTGCCGATATCAATATCGCAGTGGCGTCCAACTTCACTGCAGCCGCCAAGGCGTTGGCGTCGGACTTTGAAACGCGGCATGGCTATGCAGTACGGTTGAGTTTTGGCTCCACGGGTAAGCTGTACACCCAGATCTATAATGGCGCACCCTTTGCTGTGTTTTTAGCCGCCGATGAGCAACGTCCACAACGAGCAACCCGTGAAGGGCTGGCCGTTGAAGCTAGCCGTTTTACTTATGCGTTAGGAAAAATTGCCCTATGGAGTGCAGCATCTGAGTCAGCTGAAGCGCTTAATCAACGCCTTCAACAGGGCCATTACCGGCGCATCGCCTTGGCCAATCCTAAGTTGGCACCTTACGGTGCTGCGGCACAACAGGCCATAGAGGAGTTGGCGGAGGATAAGGGCATCGGCAAGATGGTGTACGGCGAAAATATCGCCCAGACCCATCAGTTTGTCGCCACCGGGAATGCCGATCTGGGGATCGTGGCATTGGCGCAACTGACCGGGGGCGGAGCAGCGGCGGATTACTGGGTGGTGCCTGAGCATCTGTATACGCCGATTCGTCAGCAGGCGGTGCTATTGAACAAGGGTATAGATTCGATAGAAGCACTGGCGTTTATGGCCTATTTAAAACAGCCCGAAGCGCAATCCATTATCGAAAGACATGGCTACGGTATCGAGTAGCCTATGGCTGAATCGATCTGGCTAACACTCAAGCTGGCATCCGTCACCACGCTGATCCTGTTGCTAATCGGCACGCCGCTGGCCTGGTGGCTGTCCCGCTCAACACACTGGTTTAAAGAGGTGGTCGCCACTCTGGTGGCTTTACCCCTGGTACTGCCACCCACCGTTCTGGGTTTCTATCTGTTGCTGGCGATGGGGCCTCATAGCCCCGTCGGTGTTGCGCTCAGTGAGTGGTTTGATCTACGGCTGGCTTTTACGTTTGAAGGACTGGTCATCGGATCGGTGATCTATTCGATGCCCTTTGTGGTGCAGCCGGTGCGTAACGCCTTCGATGCGATCGGCCCACGACCCATGGAGGTCGCCGCGACATTGCGAGCCTCGCCGCTGCAGGCTTTCTTTTATGTCGCCTTGCCGCTGGCGCGACCGGGTTTACTCTGTGGGGCGGTGCTGGGGTTTGCCCATACCCTGGGTGAATTCGGCGTGGTGTTGATGATCGGTGGCAATATCCCCGGTGAAACCAAGGTGGTAGCTGTCGCTATCTACGATTACGTGGAAGCGCTGGAGTGGCAACAGGCACATCAACTCTCTGCAGGCCTGCTACTGTTCTCCTTCGTCTGTATTCTCACAATGAACCTGCTTGAAAAACGCATGCGCAGGGCGGTATTTTGAGCGCCTGGCTAGAGGGCCGCTTTCAACTCAAACGCGATGATTTTGAGCTGGACGCAGCGCTATCAAGTCCTAGTCAGGGTGTCACCGCACTGTTTGGGCGCTCGGGTAGCGGCAAAACGACCTTGCTGCGCTGTGTGGCCGGTTTGCAACGCGCGCAAAGCGGATCACTGCGGGTCGGTGATCAAGTATGGCAAGCCCCGCGTCGCTTTGTTCCTCCTCACCAGCGGGCGATTGGTTATGTGTTTCAAGAAGCCAGCTTACTGCCTCATCTTACCGTACAGCAAAACCTGAGTTTTGGTCTGCAGAGGGTCAATACGGAGCTTCGTATCGCTTACGATCAGGCGGTGGAACTATTAGGAGTAGGGGGGATGTTGCAACGCCTACCGCATCAGTTGTCCGGTGGGGAGCGCCAACGCGTCGCAATCGGTAGGGCATTGCTAACCCAGCCGCAGTTGCTCCTGATGGATGAGCCGCTTAGTGCGCTCGACAGCGAAGGCAAACAGCAGATCCTGCCATATCTTGAGGCGTTAACGCGTAATCTTGAGATACCTACGCTCTATGTGAGTCACAGCCTTGAAGAGGTAACCCGGCTCTGTCAGCGTATGGTTTGCCTAGAATCGGGACGGGTGACGGACAGCGGTGAACTGACAGAAGTGGTGGCGCGGATGCCGTTATCCAGACAAGTGGGCGAGCCGTCTGCCGTTATCGAATCACGAATATTAGCGCATGATCCAGGCTACGGTCTGAGTTATCTTGACCTAGAAGGACACCGGCTCAGTGTCAGTCTACGAGATGCTCAACTAGGAGAGACTGTTCGGGTGAGGGTGCCGGCTCGTGACGTCGCCATCTCCGTTCATCGTATTGAGGGCAGTAGTATGCTGAATACGCTACCGGCCACCATTATCGGCATAGAACCGTTTCCTGATGGCGTCCGAATGTTGGTGCATTTGCAGTGTGGACGCTCCAGCTTGCTCGCCAAAATCACGCGCAAGTCGTTTGAGTTGCTGGGGCTAAGGGAAGGCATGTCGGTATTTGCGCAGGTCAAAACCGTTTCGCTGCTGCAGGATGATCAATTGGGTTGATGACACAGCAAAGCTTAAAGAACGGTGTGCAAAAATCCCTAAAGAACGACCTATGACTCGGATACACTTTTCCTAAGCTGTCTAAGCTCCTTCATCAATGCTATGTGTGATTCTTCAAGATCAGCCAGTAACTGCTGTGGCTTATCGGCATGGGATGATTTCGCTGACTCAATAATGAGCTCTCCAAGATGGTGTACCTGACGGTGCAGAGTATCCATTCGCTCATACACCGGCTGCTTACCAAAGGCGTCACGACCGGGACCGTCAAACCAGCGGCCAAATGCGCAATGATGCGGATTAAGCGGCGGCGATCTTCGATAGTGGATATCGTCATCGTTGACCATGTCTTTGATACGTTCAACCCAAAGGCTGTGATCAATTTCAGCCCGCAACAAGGGATAACGCAGTTGATTATAACCCTGAGCTCCGCCCCATAAGGGAGCGGGGCAGAACGATTTCACCCATGCAGGTAACTCGTTCGCAGGCATAGGTCGCGCTATTCCGTACCCTTGGGCTAGCTCACAGCCCAAGTGTAATAACATGGCTCCATGTTCGACAGACTCAACGCCCTCAGCGATCACTTCGCGTTGAAAAGCTCTAGTGAAGCCAACCACGCCTTCAATAATGGCTTGGTCATCGGGTTGATTTAACATATCAATGACGAACGACTTGTCGATTTTTAGCGTGTTAACCGGTAATTTTTTGACATAGGAGAGCGATGAGTATCCTGTACCAAAATCATCGATAGCGAAGCCAACCCCAAGCTCTATGCACTCTTCAATAAGCTGACTGGTATGCTCAAAATCGGACAATGCCGTCGTCTCAAGAATCTCAATTTCGAGACTAAAACGCGGAACTGATGGGTGCCGTTCAAGCGCTGCTTTGAGTTTACTTACAAAATCATCTTCCTCGAGGTGTGCCGCTGAGACATTGACACTTACGGGGATAGATAACCCCATACCCCGCCATTGCTCTAGCTGATCCAGCGCTGTTTCGATAACCCAGTCGCCAATGGCAACCTCGCATGGATGGTTTTGTATGCAGGGTAAGAAGTCATCAGGCAAAATAATTCCATGGGAGGGTCGCTGCCAGCGGATCAAGGCTTCAGCGCCAACGACTCGCCCAAGGCGCATGTCTATTTTGGGTTGGTAGTACAATAAAAACTCATTATTGGCCAATGCATTTTTGATTTCAGTTAGCCGTTGATTGTGCTCACGTGTAATCCGGTCGTGGTCGGCATCGAAGAATCGGTAACAATTGCGCCCTGCTAGTTTGGCTTCATACATAGCCTGGTCCGCATGCCGCAGTAAAACCTCACCATTGGAGCCATCATCGCAAGATAGGGTCGCGCCAATACTGGCAGAGATGCTGACTTTTTCTCCTTGAATTATAAAAGGAGTCGCTAGGGTAACGAGAATGCGTTCCAAAGCCTGGTGTGCCTCTTGTGCGTCTTTTAACCCCCCGAGTAGCAATACAAATTCGTCTCCTCCGAGTCGCGCTACCGTATCGGCGCCACGAACACTTTTCAAAAGGCGCTCAGCGACCTCAACCAACAGCGAATCGCCTGCTGAGTGGCCGAGCCGGTCATTGATGGGTTTGAATTCATCTAGGTCTAGGAAGGTAACGGCTAGAAAATCATCGTTGCGCTGAGCATTTTTCAATGCAATTTTCAATCGGTCGGCAAGCAGGAGCCGATTAGGCAAATGGGTTAGAGCATCATAATGCGCCATATGCTCGAGCTTGTGCTGTTGTTGTTTCTTCTCCGTGATATCTGAAAATATTCCTACATAGTGGCTTAGCGTACCCTCAGAATCATAAACAGCATTGATGGCCAGTAATGCGATAAATATCTGCCCATCTTTACGTTTGTTGGAGATCTCTCCTTGCCAATAGCCCTCCTCGGTCAACTCATTCCACAGCTGTCGAAAAAACTCAGACGAGTGTTTTCCTGACCTCAGTAAGCTCGATTTTTGTCCAATGGCATCTTTCTCTGAATACCCCGTTAAACGGGTGAAGCTTGGATTGATGCTGAGGATACGGTCTGAGGGGTCGGTGATCACGATCCCTTCGTTGATGTTTTCAAACACGCTAGCAGACAAACGTAAGCTATCTTCTTTGGCCAGCAATGCGTTCTGCATCTGGTTGAAACCAGAAATCAGAGTGCCAATTTCATCATTCTTACCCACAGACAAGGGGGCTAGGGGAGTCTTGCCTTGAGTCATGGCATTCAAGGCTCTGGCAGAATGCACCAGTCGTCGAGAAATACTGCTAGCTAATACGCCGCCAAGAAAGATCAAGCTTGCTGCGATACCGAGAATAATGGATAAGTCGTTTAGAAATAATTCTTGTAACAGCTGATCAACATCATCGATATAGATACCTGAGCCAATCACCCAGCCCCATTCGTTGAATATTTTGATGTAGGACAGCTTGGGGTAGCGTTCGTCGGTGACCCCGCCTTGGAGCAACGGCTTAGGCCATTGATAAGTGACATAACCAGCTCCAGATTTTCTAGCTACTTCATTGAATGCTACGAAGAGGTTCTTTTTCCCGTCTGTTTTGATGATTTCCCCATCGCTACCCCATTGCATACTCGTAGCACAATTAAACTGCTCAGCATCTAATATGTTGTCATTGAGCTCAGGTAATGTCGGATGCATGACCATCTTAGGCACAGGGAGGGTGAGGTCATTAACCCAGAAATATTCAGTACTGTCATAACGCAAGTCATTGATAGCCTGTAATGCAGCTTGCTGAGCTGCCGAAAGGGATAATTTGCCTTCACGTTGTTGTAGGTGAAAGTAGGTCAACAAGCTATGCGCTGTTTCTACTAAGTGTCTGGTCTTTATTTTTTTCTCAGTCAGCAACACGTCGCGTGTTGAATAAATACCAAAAGCACTCAATAGCGTCATACCGAGAATGAAGAGAGCTAGCATTCCCCAGATTTTATGACGTACTTTAAAGCGACCGAGCATCGAAGCTACCTATTGATATGAACATTGATGACTTGTTCTTCCAACAGAAGTGTAGGCCAGAGTAACAATGATGTTGATTCTGATTACACAGACAGCAGGTTGTGACGGCATCAATGCACTAGCTCGCAGAGCAGGGGGGGGCAACCTCTCGCAAAGCGATATCAACTCCGGTATCAGTATCCCGACTGGATGAGGTACGCGTCCGGTTAAGATCTGCCGAATTGAAATAAGACCCGACACGGTCGTCTCTCGATGAAAGGTGGAGTCTTATATTAGGATAAAGACACACGCCACTGGGCTCTAAAGGCCTACATCAAAGGTGAATAAATCAAAGCCGATGCCGGGTACTAAGCTGACAACATGGACATATAATAATCTACAACTAAAATTAGTTTTACGATCTAAATAACTGAAAGATTTGAACTTAGAAGCAGCGAAATCGCTAATGCCGGCGCGAATACGAACGCTGTATAGAGACTATATAGGCAGGCTTGAAATGAACGATCAAATCTCTCTCAGCACCGAACGGCAACTCGAGTTTCCACAGCGGTTACGCTCAACCTACATCCTGTGGCGATCTGGTGAAGACCTGCGCGATACACTCCCTAAAGCCACGTATTACCGGCACCGCAAAGGCTTGCTGGAATGCGGTATCGATATTGCTCTGAGGCGTGAAACGGCCAGCAAGAGCAACGTGGTTGCCTTGGTGCGTATCCTTGAAGCCGAACCGGCTGAACTACCGGCCTGGGCATTATCAGAGCGCCTGATCCATCGTTCAGCGGCGCACTGACCATGCTGACGATTACCGGTGAAGTACGTAAGGTGCTGGAGACCAGTTACACTGACAAGCGAACCGGTGAACTGATTCCGCAAGCGGTCGTCATTATCGAACCGGATGCACAGCGCCAGAACTACGAAGTGAGCCTCAAGCGGTCGCAGCTAAAACCAAAAACGCTGGAGCACTGGCGCAGTCTGAAAGGCCAGATTGTGTCGGTGCCGGTGTCGCTGTTCGTCAGTTACGAGCATCAGTTTTACAAGTTCAACGCCCTGGGTTCGGGTGAACCGATCCTGCCAAACGCCGCGAAGACGAGCGGACGAGGATGAGCAGAGAGCGGCTTTGGCGGTGATTACTGCCAAAGAACCGCCAGATTTCGCGTAGCGCACGATTCGTAAGCAAGTATTTACCTCAGAAGCATCGGTTTTAGCCATAGCCCTTGGTACTCCTGCACTTACATACAACTACGCATAATCTATATTATGTTAAATCAATAATTATAAAGAACACTGGAGCTTTGTCTATTGGATTATGGTTCCCAGTTAAGCCGTGAACTCGGTTTACCAAATTCTGGAATTCTTGAGGCTTAGTGCCCTCTGGCTTGTAGCTAACCTATATTCCAGATTAACCGTAAACTGACCGCAGCTTTCTGGCTGCGTCGCCCAGGCATTATTTCCCCGATATTATTGGCTTCCGAGTTTTGTCGACTGCACCGCTAGTTCGGATGGATTTATGTGTAGATAAGAGGCTTCGGCACTCTGCTGGTAAGCGGCGTAATAGTGATTAGCTACAGAGCTCTTGATTTTGAGGGGTTCTGAATGCGGGTTTTGAGGTGCTGTGCTTGGTGGTTTTTGTAGGGCAAGCGCCTCATGGATGGTTTTTTAATACAAAATACGTATTAAAACTATTTTAGTATCTTTCTCTGCTTAGGTTATTCGTAACATTCTTCGTTAGGAGAACTGCTCAAGCAGCGCCTGCATCTCCTTCCGTGGCCACAGGCGCTCCGTCTCCTTCATCCCTTTAACTAGGCACGGACGATCACATAAGCGTGCAGACAACGTGTATTGCGCCAAGTCCATGATGTTTGTGCATCCCTCTGTATGGGCCTCAAGGTCTTCAATCGCAACCTTAAGTGTTCCTTGCACTGAACGATCACACTGAGTATCGAAGGTTAACTGTACTATGCCTTAGCACGCCTTTTCGATCAGCTCAGGGTCGTAACCTAGCTTCAGCATGCAGTTCCCCAGCATGTCCTCAAACCAGCAATCCAACTGTTTTAGCTCTTTCTGCGTCACGCCCAGCAGCACGATGGCGAAGCGCGTTTTATCGTGTACGAATACCACGCACTGACGGCGCTGAATCGTGGTGATATTGGCGTGCCAGCTGCCCATCTCGGAGGTTTTTTTGGCAGGGCTCTTGTCAATTAGCCGCCCTGCTTTCCGGAGTTTTAAGCCAGTTACTTGGTAATGTGAATTCTCATGACTAATCAATAACCATAAGAATATTATGCTTTGTTCTGGCTAATGCTGAGCATATCAAACACTACCCGTGCAAACCCGTGGGCTACTTGCGGGTTGCTGAGGATCTGCATCTTCTGGTTCCGATGTGCTTCACTGCTATCCATGACTGCATCATCTAACGCTGCGTGGAAGTCCCCTAGCATCGCTTGTTCTGCCGTATTGTTATTGATCTGCTGCATAACAGAATGATTCTCACTCAGCTTGTTGCGAATGGCGCTGGCGTAATTGATCAGGTCTTTGTCTGTGAGCTCATCGGTGATAAACAGCTCATTCAGGCGACCCAGGATCTCGGAAAGGAACTCCTCTTTCTTGTCTTTCGCCTTCGCGGTACCGATATCACTGGAGGGTTCAAGCTTATACTCAGCGGAATCTTCTTTCAGCTGAATGTCTTGCTGACGTATCTTGGACAATCTGTAATGACTCAGAACCACATTGCTAAGATCAACATCATCTTCTTCAGAGAGCTTTTCACGCAGCATGGGCCTCAGGTGGCGTGCAAACAGACTGAGCTTTTCTAACGCCTTGTCATCGTACTCGACGATCTGCGACATGAATTCATAGAAACGGGTAAAGCTGCCCAGGTCTTTCTTGAAGATCTCCAGACGATCCTTCTCCTGCTTACACTCCTTAAAGCTGTTCTCTGCGTTGGCGATCAGCACAGGATCGTCGGTCTTCTTAGTACGCTCAAACATCTCCTTGGCTAGCTTATAGGCATCAATCGCAGAGGCGTACCGTTTCTGCCAGCGTTCGACGGCAGGTTTGCAGATATTGCTGATCGCCGCATTGCTTTTGTTCTTAGTGAAGAAGGCCTTACAAAACTGCTCGACCTCATGGCTATGGTAGATACCTGATGCATTCAGCTTGTCCTGCAGATCAAACACCAAGTCAGGATTAGACACGTCCGCTAGTTCGGCGGTCTGGTAATAAGGCTGAAAGCCATCAAGGATATCTTGAGGGTCATTAAAGAAATCCAGCACGAAGGTGCCTGTCTCAGCTTTGCCAGGATAAGTTCGGTTTAGCCGTGAAAGCGTCTGTACGCACTCTACTCCACCTAGTTTCTTGTCCACATACATGGCGCAAAGCTTGGGCTGTCAAACCCTGTCTGAAATTTATTGGCGACCAGCATCACTGTTGGCGATGATGATTAAGCCGCACTATAGGGCGTTCGGTTATCGCTCTCAGACCTGAGAGGTAGCGGTCGATAAAACAGCGCAGCCGCGCATATCGAATCCACAGAGACAGTTTCTGTTTGGAACTCCCGCCTAACCCATGCTTAGCTGGCTCCGTTCCCATGAGTAACTGCGGCGCATAATCTGCTATCCCGCGGATATATTCCAGGTACTGGTCGCGCCCTGTTTTGTGTTTAGCAGGCGCGACATCGATCAGATAGCGTGTCGGTGAATGTTGACCTTGCTGCTCCAGCTCAACGTCCACCTCTCCGGCATAAAATCCAGGCGACCATTGCCAGTACTCGCGGTGGGCATCCATCTGCAACAACGCATCATCGACATATAAACGCGACGTTTCCGCATCCACCCGTATCAGGTAATTTTGGTTTTCCTCAAACCCCTGTAACGTCTTTGAGGCGGTCAGCTTACCCAACGGAATAAGTTGCTCCTTGCGGAGACAATAAACGTCAAGCTCCACAGTCAGCGCCACCTTCAACGCCAAAAACGCATCATACCGGTGTCGGCCAGATCAGCTTTCAGCGTGTGCACTTTTTTGCAGCTCCGAACCAATAAAATAGGACCATGAAAATGACCAAGAGAACTACGCTTGGCTTTCTGGCGTTTGTTTTATTCTTTCTAAGCGTATTGAATGGCTGCATTTCTTCCTACTCAAGGCGCCTCGGCCTTGACGCGATGCTGCTCTGCGCAGCTTAAGTGTCTGTGGGCTACATTGAATGTTAAGAAGGCATTGTGATAAAGCCACTTTGTGACGAGGTAGGTAGAGATTGACGATATCGCCAT
>Ga0102812_10002341_pt1 | contig 12822 bp, 11 predicted proteins | sample ColrivemetaGS713_FD_79334 | JGI IMG/M metagenome (GOLD analysis project Ga0102812, IMG submission 79334) | Estuarine microbial communities from the Columbia River estuary - Flood tide ETM metaG S.713 | ecosystem: Environmental > Aquatic > Marine > Intertidal zone > Estuary | place: USA... | reverse complement strand
GCGATAATTTTCGATACCACGCCGGCGCCGACGGTACGGCCGCCTTCACGGATGGCGAAGCGCAGTTTTTCTTCCATAGCAATTGGGGCGATCAGTTCAACGTTGAACTTCAAGTTGTCGCCCGGCATCACCATTTCGGTGCCTTCCGGCAATTCTACAGTGCCCGTCACGTCGGTCGTGCGGAAGTAAAACTGCGGACGGTAGTTCGCAAAGAATGGCGTGTGACGGCCACCCTCTTCTTTCGTCAGAATATAGGCTTCTGCTTCAAACTTGGTGTGCGGCTTTACCGAACCTGGCTTGCACAGAACCTGACCGCGCTCGATGCCCTCACGGTCAACACCGCGCAGCAACAGGCCCACGTTGTCGCCAGCCTGACCTTGATCCAGCAACTTGCGGAACATTTCAACGCCGGTACAAACGGTCTTCTTGGTGTCGCGGATGCCCACGATTTCCATTTCTTCGCCGACCTTGATGATCCCGCGCTCAATACGACCCGTGGCAACTGTGCCGCGGCCCGAGATCGAGAACACGTCTTCAACTGGCATCAAGAATGGCTGGTCAACAGCACGTGCCGGTGTCGGGATATACTCGTCAACTGCTTTGATCAGCGCCTTGATCGACTCTTCACCAATCTCTGGGCGAGTGCCGTTCATCGCGTGCAAGGCCGAACCACGGATGATCGGAATGTCATCACCGGGGTAGTCGTACTTGGACAGAAGCTCGCGGATTTCCATTTCCACCAGTTCCAGCAGCTCTTCGTCGTCAACCTGGTCAACCTTGTTCATGTAGACGACCATGTAGGGAATACCTACCTGGCGGCCCAACAAGATGTGCTCGCGGGTCTGGGGCATTGGGCCGTCAGCCGCGTTCACAACCAAGATCGCGCCGTCCATCTGCGCCGCACCGGTGATCATGTTTTTCACATAGTCAGCGTGGCCGGGGCAGTCGACGTGGGCGTAGTGGCGGTCTGCCGACTCATACTCAACGTGCGCGGTCGAGATCGTGATACCACGTGCCTTCTCTTCCGGCGCGCCATCAATCTGGTCATAGGCGCGGAATTCGCCAAAATACTTCGTGATCGCTGCCGTCAACGTCGTCTTGCCGTGGTCAACGTGACCAATCGTGCCGATGTTTACGTGCGGTTTGTTACGTTCAAACTTTGCCTTTGCCATCGCGGAATGCCTCAACCCTTGGGGGGGCCGTTCGCTGACCCCGTTCTACATCGGGGGCGGAATAGACAAGCTGGACGCAAAAATCAAGCGTCACTTGGTTGAGGCGACAACCTCTTTCGGTTTGGCAGGCATGTCAAACCATTCCGGATGATCGGACAACCAACGCTCAATCCGTTTTGCGGCGTTAAAGCTCAGCTTTTCCATCTGCTGTTCCGCCGTACGGGTCAGGCCAGAGCCGATCATCGTCTCGCCATCAATACCCTCAAAGACGGTGAACTGCTCACCTTTTTCATTCAGCTTTTGGCCACTTGCATCGTCCCAAATCGTCACTGTCACAACCACAACCGACTTTGGCGAAATCACAAGCGGGATGCCCGGAGGGGCAAGCGCGTAAGCGTCGACCGACACGCCGAGATTATAAAACTTATCACCGTCATAGCGGCCCAAACGGGTTTGAATGGCGGCGGTCAACTTGTCGTCCCAGTCCTTCGGATCCGCAGTACGCGAGATTGGCACTTTTTGCGGATTGTCTGCCACGACGATATTGTGGCCCATTTTGAAGTTACCCAAATTAACCGGGGCTTCGACAACGTTTTTGCCAGCGCAGGCCGAAAGCAAACCTGCAACAAGCAAAAGGGCATAAAAACGTGCGGTCATCATGAACTGTCCTTTGGGCAAAACAACATCCCAGCCATACCCTTTGCAAGGCGCCTGCGCAACCATGCCACCTTTCCCTAGCGCCCGAAGCGCCTATGTTAAGTCGACACGATGAAGGATCGGAGCAAGCCATGCCAAACCCAAGCGTCGCGTCCACCGCACAGGCCGAAAAGGTTCCCGCACGGGTACCGCTCCACAACACGCCACTGGGAATTTTGGCCTCGGCGCGGGCGGGGCAGCGGAATGTGCTAGAGCTAATCCCGGAAATCGCGACACGCCAGCCGATGCTGTCGGGGCGGACAGGCAAGCGCTGGCATATGGTGATGGATCCGGCGGCCTTGAAACGCGTGCTGCGTGACAAGGTTGAGAATTACCCCAAGTCGATTGTCACCAAATTGATCTTGGAACAAGCGATCGGTGACAGCTTGTTTGTGGCCGAAGGGGCGGAGTGGTTGTGGCAGCGCCGAACGGCAGCGCCCGTGTTCAGCCACCGCAGTGTGGCGGCCCTCGCCCCGGTGATGACGGCTGCGGCCGAGCGGTCGAGCGCGAGGATCGCGGCGTCCAACGGGCGAGCGACGGATATGTTTGCCGAGATGGTGGCCGCGACCTTTGAAGTGATCTCTGACGTGACCTTTTCGGGCGGCGAGGGGTTTGATCGTGGATCGGTTCATCGAGCAATTGAGGATTATATCGGCCATGCGGCCAAGGTTTCTGTGCTGGATTTGTTGGGTGTCCCCGGTTGGGTGCCACGTCCGGGGCGGATTATGGCCGGGGCAGCGATGCGCGAGATGAAACGATTTGCGGATGAGGCGATTGAAAGCCGCCGCAAGGAAGGGCGGCGCGTGGTGCCGGATTTGCTTGATCTGCTCTTGGAAGGTGAAGATCCGAAATCCGGGCGCAAGATGACCACATCAGAGCTGCGGGACAATTTGCTGACCTTTATCGTGGCGGGGCATGAGACCACAGCGCTGACCTTGTCGTGGGCTTTGTATCTTTGCGCCTTTAATCCGGCCGTGCAGGCCGCCGCACACGAGGAGGCCCGCGTCGTTTTGGGCGACCGGGCCGCCACGCAGGCCGATATTGCCAGCCTGCCCCTGACCCGCCAAATCATTGATGAGACGCTTCGGATGTACCCGCCGGCCGCCTTCTTGTCCCGGACAGCGCAAGCCGAGGATGAGCTGTGTGGTCGCGAAATCAGGCGCGGCGATACCGTGGTTTTGCCGATCTATGCGCTCCATCGCCATCATATGCTGTGGGACAATCCGGACCAATTCGACCCTTCGCGGTTTGCCGATCCCAAGGCTATTGATCGCTTTGCTTACCTACCTTTCGGGGATGGGCCGAGGATTTGTATCGGGGCCAATTTCGCCTTGCAAGAGGCGATTATTATTCTGGCGACCCTGCTGGCCCGGCATAGGTTTTCGCTGGTTGAAGGCCAGGAGCCAAAGCCTGTGATGATCTTGACCTTGCGGCCCGAAGGCGGGGTTTGGTTAAAGGTGGACGCGGTTTAGGGCGAAATTTTCGCATGCGGACATTTCCACAACCTATTGATTATCAAATATATTCATATTTTTGGTAATCAAATATTAACCCGCGTACGCAGGCGGTGGGCTGGCGCCTACCCTACGCTGGCAGTTAGGGTTTAGAGGAGAACGCGCCTTTATCACGGAGCAAAGGCGGTTGCGCAAAAGCTATGCTTTTTCCATGTTCCCGTGCCTGTTTGGTCCAACAAGCCGCCCATCTGCCCTAGCCATTACAAATCGCTTTCAGCGCGTTCCATTCGGCGCTGGTCAGCACCGGCGTTGCCCCCGATTGGCCTGCGGCAAAGTCGCGGGCGCGGGTGGCGCGGGCGGTGCTGGGCGGGTGGCTGGACAGGTATTCAGGGGGCGCGAAACCGCCCTCTAACCCTGACAATTTATCAAAGAAATCGGCCAAGGCGTTGGCATCGACATTTGCTGCTTGCAGCATTGCCAAGGCAAAACCGTCTGCCGCCGCTTCGGCCTGCCGGGTGTAGGTAGCTTGTAGCATTTGATCGCCGATAACCCCGATCACGGTGCCGCCTGTCACATCGCCCAGCACGACCGACACGATGCCCGCCGAGCCTGCCGCGCGCAGCATCAGACGGGTTGGGTCGCGCGCCTCCACATGGCCAATTTCATGGGCGAGCACAGCAGCAACTTCTTCGGGCGTGTCGGACGTGTCCAGCAACCCGCGCAGGATGACGATTTGGCCACCGGGTGCCGCAAAGGCGTTGACCATTTCATGATCCAGCACCGAAAAGCTGATGGCATAGTTCAGATCTTGGCCGTCCATCAAACGCGAGGCGATACGGTTCAGCGCAGCCTCCCCTGCAGGATCACGGCACTTAAGGTCGCCGCTTTTACCGATGCCCAACAAACGCTCCATCTGTGACACGACGGCGCGGCCAAACTTGATCTCGGTTTCCAAGGGCATGCGGTTGGCGAGAAAGTCGGACATGCGCGGCAAGATCACGAACATGATGACGGCGATCGACGCCACCGCCAGCCCGAGCCGGGTGAGGATTTTGGTGACTGTTCCGCGCCGCACATCGCGTTTGGTTAGCTGTGGTGCAGTGCTGCGCACCCAAACGATCAGGTCGGGATTGGCCAACACAAGGCGGGCAGGATCGCGCGGGGACTCGTCATCGCTGTTTGATTGCAACGTCAGCGTCAGGGTGGTGACAGCCGCTTGATCGGCCAACACGCGCAAGCGGTCGAGCGGCCAAAGCCACGGCGTGCCGCCCGTTTGTTGGTCTATGATGAGGCCAAGACCATCATGGCTGACCGACACAAGAACCCGGTGACGCTGCGCCGTTTGGCCATCAAAAAAAACAGCCTCGATTGGGGCTGCGCCGATCATTATATGGCCCCGCCCACATCCAGCGCATCGGCAAAGCCATCGGCATCGGCCCCGCTGTCATAGTGGCGTTGGCGAATGTCGCCCAAGGCCTGGGTGTTGTTGACCTGCAGATTGTTGACCAGATGCGCGATGATCGGTTGGGTGATCATCACAATTGCCAAGGCGCCCAAGGCCACAAAAATCAACAAATAGCCAATGATCAATGGCACGAGGGCTGCAATGTTTGGCCCCATCCCCATGCCCATCTCGGCACCCATACCGCCGAACAGGGCGACCATGACGGCTGCCAGCACTGAAAAGGCGACCCCTCCTGCAAGGCTGACCGCAATGCTGCCGAGCACTAGGGTTTTCAAAATCACGGTCACGCGGGGGGCGGCGGTAAAGGTGACTTGCCCGCCAAGAGTTTTGTGATTGGCGAGGTAAGCATAGGAATGGACGCGGTAATACAGAAAGCCGAGCATGAGCCAGACGTAGCCGATGACTATGCTAATGATGCCCAATGTCGGGGCTGCGGCTGTGGCCAAAACGGCGCCTGCGATCATTAACCCCAGCCCGATAAAGAGGTGTTTCATCGCGCCGTAAAGCCCTTGCCAGCGCCCGCCTTGTTCAAAGCGCGCATCGCCATAATGGCTGCGGTCGGTCATGAATTTTTCAAGGTAGAAGCTTTGGCGGGGCAAGAGGATGCCGAGGGTGATTATTGTCAGAAGATAGTGGCCCATTGCGCGGAAGGCATAGCCCCATGCGGCAGGGTCCATACCAAAGCGGATGCCGCGCAAACGTGTGCGCGCCAGTTTGTAGCGCCGCGCGCGGTAGATGGCGAAAAGCAAGAAGGGGGCGACCGCAAAAAAGGACAGGTAGACCGAGCCAAGGATGGCCAGTTCATTGTCGGGGTTGTTGACCAGCCCCAAGCCAATAAAGGTCAGGATCAGTTGGATGCCTGCCAGATAGACCGCCAGAAAGACGATGGCGATTAGGAATCCCAGCAGTTTTTCAAGCCCGGTGCCGGTGTATTCAAACGTGTCGCCGTCGATGGAGACAGAGGACCAGATGTATTTGCGCATCCGGGTTTTGGCCCAAAAACGGTAGATCCCGGCAGTCAGCAGGGTCAGCAAGCCCGTCACAAAGGCGAGTTTGAAGGCGGGAGTGGCTTGGCCCAGATAACGGGTGTTTCCGTTTGATGGCAATGACATAAGCATTCCTATCCCAATGAACTGAAACTGCGGCGTTGGGGGTGAGGGCCAAAGCGTGGCCCCCATTTGCTAGTTGAACTTGTTGTCGCGTGGGAAACCGCGTGGGGCCATGCGGCCTGCGGTGGCACGTTTGGCCAGCCACTCTTCCAGCGCGGTTTCGGTGCGGGTGCGGCCGGCGGGGTCTTTCCAGCTGAGACCTTCTTCCAAGGTAAAGGTGGTGGCATCGGACAAGCCGCCATCCTTGTACTTTTGCAACCGGACGCCTTTGCCTTTGGCCATTTCCGGCAACTCGTCCAGTGCGAAAACCAGCACTTTGCGGTTTTCACCGACGACCGCGATATGGTCACCAACGGCAGGTTTGCAGACAGCGGTTTTGGCATCGCCGCGCAAGGACAGCACTTGTTTACCCGCACGGGTTTGGGCCACCACCTCATCGGCCGGGCAGATGAACCCGTCGCCATCGGTGGATGCGACGAGCAGTTTGATGCCGGGTTTGTGGATCATCAGATCGACGATTTCCGCCTCATTCGGCAGATCGACCATCAGGCGCACAGGTTCGCCCATGCCGCGCCCACCGGGCAGATTGGCACCCAACAGGGTGTAAAACCGACCGTTACTGCCGACCAGAATAATCCGGTCGGTGGTTTCGGCGTGGAACAAGAAGCGGCCTTCGTCGCCGTCCTTGAACTTGGCCTCGGTATCCAGCGCGGAGTGGCCTTTCATCGCGCGGATCCAGCCCATTTTTGAGCAGATGACGGTGATCGGTTCGCGTTCGATCATGGCCTCATACGGCACATCCTCAATCACGCCGCCATCGGCAAATGTGGTGCGGCGGGTGCCTTGCGCCCATGATTTGCCAAAGGTTTTTTGCACATCCTTCAGATCTGCGGCGATGCGTTTCCATTGCAGGCGCGGGTCGGCCAGCAGGTCATCAAGGTCGGCGCGTTCCTGCATCAGGGCGTCACGTTCGGCCAGCAGTTCCAATTCCTCCAGCTTGCGCAAGGACCGCAAGCGCATGTTGAGGATGGCTTCGGTTTGGACCTCGGTCAGCTCACCCTCGGCCACGGGGGGCGAGACATAATCTTTTTCCGATATCGCGCGCGGGTGCTTGATACCCCAGTTTTCGGACATCAGCGCGCGTTTGGGGTCGGCGTCATAGCGGATAATATCAATCACGCGGTCGAGATTGAGGAAGGCGGTGATGAAGCCTTCCAAAACTTCCAAACGATGGTCGATTTTGTCCATGCGGTGCTGCGAGCGGCGCTGCAAAACGTTGCGGCGATGATCGAGAAAAGCGCGCAGCACTTCCTTGAGGCTGCACACTTTCGGCGTGCGGCCATCAATCAGCGTGTTCATGTTCAGGCTGAAGCGGATTTCAAGATCCGAGTTTTTGAACAGCATGCCCATCAGCATATCGGGGTCTACCGTGCGGACCTTGGGTTCAATGATCAGGCGCACATCTTCGGCAGATTCGTCGCGGACATCACCAAAGATCGGGATTTTCTTGGTCTGGATCAGCTCTGCCAGCTTTTCGATCAGGCGCGATTTTGGCACCTGATACGGAATTTCGGTCACAACGATTTGCCACTGGCCGCGACCCAAATCCTCAACAAACCAGCGCGCGCGCAAGCGGAACGACCCGCGGCCTGTGCGGTAGGCATCAATAATATTGCCGCGCGGTTCCACGATCACGCCGCCTGTGGGGAAATCGGGGCCGGGGACAAATTCGATCAGCGCGTCATCGGCAATGGCGGGGTTTTGGATCATCGCCTGACAGGCGTCGATCAGTTCATGCAGGTTATGCGGCGGGATGTTGGTCGCCATGCCGACCGCGATGCCGCTTGAGCCATTGGCCAGCAGATGCGGGAAGGCTGCGGGCATGACCACCGGCTCTTCCAAAGTGCCGTCATAGTTGGGGCGGTAATCGACCGCGTTTTCGGCCAACCCTTCCATCAACTTTTCGGCAATCGCGGTCAAACGCGCCTCGGTATAACGGCTGGCGGCGGGGTTATCGCCGTCAATATTGCCAAAGTTGCCCTGACCATCGACCAGCGGATAGCGCACGTTGAAGTCTTGGGCCAAGCGGGCCATCGCGTCATAAATGGCCATATCGCCGTGTGGGTGATAGTTGCCCATCACATCGCCCGAAATTTTGGCCGATTTACGGAACCCACCCGTGGGGGACAGTTTAAGTTCACGCATCGCATAGAGGATTCGGCGGTGAACAGGCTTTAGCCCGTCCCGCGCATCGGGTAGCGCGCGGTGCATGATTGTGGACAGCGCATAGGTCAAATAACGCTCGCCAATCGCACGGCGAAGCGGTTCGGACACAGTTACAGGCTGGGTGTTGGGGTCATTGGGCGATTTTGTCATGCATGTTGTGTAATCGGGCCTTGCTGTCCGGTCCAGCCGAAAGACGCAGGAGGGCGCAAAGACTCTGGGCGAGCGTAAAAGAATTATTAATGAATCTGGGTATCGGGGAATTTTGACATTTTTTCCCACATCAAAAAGTGGCATGATGCGGGGATAGAGTTTCAAAATTGCGTAAACTTGGGTGGATTCGTTATGATTAAGTTAGTGTCACTTTTGGCAGCGGGAATGTTTTTGACCTTGTTGATCGGGGGCGAAGACAAAGGCCAAACACGACAAGGCTTGATCGGTGTGGTCAACACCCCTGCGGTGGAACGCCCTGTTGTGCGTGCGGCGGTTGTTGCCCCTGCGGCAGATGTAAAGCTGGCGAATTTTGCGCCGGTGACCGTGACCTCGCGCCAATTGCCACCGCCGCCGATTGAGACAAAGCGTGCGAATTCGGTGATCATCGGACCGTTTGTGATTGATGGTGCGCCCAAGGTCGCCCAAGTGGCTGCCCCAGAGGCTGCGGCCGCCGTGGATGCAGTGCCGGACTTTCCTATCATGTATGTGAGCAGCAATGCGGTGAATGTTCGCCAAGGGCCATCAACCGATTATGAGGTTGTAGGACGATTGACCCGCGCCGAAGCGGTAACCGTGGTATCAGCCGAGCAAGACGGCTGGGTGAAAATCATCATTGAGGGCGATGGGCTGGAAGGCTTTATCGCGGCGCGGCTGCTAAGCGATCGCGACCCGGCGTCGAACTAAAGCGATTTGCGGTTTTGCTCGATTGGCGCTAAGGCTTCGGCCTTGTTCATGAAGGCTGCCGCATGTCTCCTAAATCTGTTTTGATCACTGGTTGTTCGTCGGGCATTGGGCTTGATGCGGCACATACTTTGCGTGCGCGCGGTTGGCGGGTTTTCGCGACCTGCCGCGCCGAAGCCGATTGCGAACGGCTGCGCGGCGACGGGCTGGAAAGCTTTGTTCTGGATTATGACGACGTGGCCAGCATTGAGGCGGCGGTGGCCGAAGTGGCCACGCGAACCGGCGGCACCTTGGATGCGCTGTTCAACAACGGGGCGTTTGCGATTCCTTGCGCCTATGAAGACCTGCCGCGCGATGCGTTTCGCGCTATCCTCGAGACGAATCTGATTGGGTATCATGACCTGACCTGTCGGGTGTTGCCGATGATGCGCGCCCAAGGGCATGGGCGAATTGTGAACAATTCGTCGATTTTGGGCATGGTCGGCTATCGCTGGCGGACAGCTTATGTGGCTACAAAATTCGCGCTTGAAGGCATCACGGATGTGCTGCGGATTGAGTTGCGCGGCACCAATATCCACCCGATTTTGATTGAGCCGGGGCCGATCACCACCAAGTTTCGCGATAATAGTGCGGCGCAGTTCAAACGGTGGATCAAGTGGGAAACCTCACCGCGCCGCGATGAATATGCAGAAGTGTTGAAGCGGTTTGAGAATACCACCGGGCCGGATAAGTTTGAACTGCCAGCATCGGCGGTGACCAAAAAGCTGATACATGCATTGGAAAGCGCGCGGCCAAAAGCGCGGTATTATGTCACGGTGCCGACTTATGTGATGGGCATTGCGCGGCGGATTTTGCCGGTGCGGGCCTTGGATTGGGTGCTGGCAGGCGGTAAGCGCGCGTAAAAAGAGGTGTCAGCCTAGGCAAATAGTCTTCGCTTTTTGCCAAACGCCTATTACATCCCCCTGCAAAGAATGAAGGATAAACCATGCTAAGTGACCCGCTCTTTATCATTGCCGCAATCGCCTGTCTTGGCGTTCTTGTCATCCTGATCCTTGGGATAGGGACGTTTGGCAAGGGCGGTGAGGGCAGCGCCAAGCGATCTAACAAATTGATGCGATACAGAATTTACGCGCAGGCAGGGGCGGTCGCGCTGATCTTGCTGTATGTGTGGATGCGCAGAATGGGAAGCTGAGCCATGGTTGTTTTGAACAAAATCTATACCCGCACCGGCGATAAAGGCGAAACTGCTTTGGGCAATGGCGACCGCGTAGCCAAGCACAGTTTGCGGGTTTCCAGCTATGGTACGGTGGATGAAACCAACGCAACCATCGGGTTGGCGCGCCAGCACAGCACCGGCGAGATGGATGCGGCCTTAGCGCGGGTGTCGAATGATCTGTTCGATCTGGGTGCGGATCTTTGTACGCCTGACCGGGAAAACGATGAGACCGCCCCCTACCCCCGTTTGCGGATGATTGACGCGCAAGTGGACCGGCTGGAGGCCGAGATTGACGCGATGAATGCCAATCTAACTCCGCTGCGCAGCTTTATCTTGCCGGGCGGTAGCGCGCTTGCGGCGCAGTTGCACCTGTGTCGGACGGTGTGTCGGCGCGCTGAACGGTTAACGGTCGAACTGGCTGGACTGGAAGATGTGAACCCTGCGGCGGTGAAATACCTGAACCGGCTTTCGGATTGGTTTTTCGTAGCTGGGCGCATTGCCAATAATGACGGCAAGGATGATGTGCTTTGGGTGCCGGGGCTGACGCGGTAAGACGTACATCTAACGAATCCTTGCAAGAAAATGTGGGCCTTACGGCCTGAACAGCTTGAAACAGGCTTCAATAGAATTGAAACGCGGCGTCTGTTGTCGCTAACATGACGATTTTGACCTGTTTATTCCCTGCGCAAGATTATATCAAAACAAGGTGAGTTTTCGGGGCTTGCCGCCCCTTCCCAACCAAGGAGTCCGCGCTAATGAAGGTTCTTGTACCTGTCAAACGTGTGATCGACTATAACGTGAAAGTCCGCGTCAAGGCGGACGGCAGCGGTGTTGATCTTGCCAATGTTAAGATGTCGATGAATCCGTTTGACGAAATTGCCGTTGAACAGGCGATCCGCCTGAAAGAAGCAGGCACCGTTGACGAGATTATCGTAGTCTCGGTCGGCGTGAAGCAAGCGCAAGAAACCCTGCGCACAGCCCTTGCGATGGGTGCGGACCGCGCGATTTTGATCGTGGCGACCGACGATGTGCACAATGACATCGAGCCGCTGGCCGTGGCAAAACTGCTGAAAGCGGTTGTGGACGCGGAAGCACCGGGCTTGGTGCTGTGCGGCAAGCAAGCGATTGACAATGACATGAACGCCACAGGGCAAATGTTGTCCGCCTTGCTGGGCTGGTCTCAGGCAACGTTTGCCAGCGAGTTGGCAATTGAGGGCGACAAGGCCGTGGTGACCCGTGAGGTTGACGGCGGTTTGCAGACGATCAAGGTAACGATGCCAACCGTGGTGACGGTCGACCTGCGCTTGAACGAGCCGCGCTATGCTAGCCTGCCTAACATCATGAAAGCAAAGAAAAAACAGCTGGATGAGAAAACGGCAGCTGATTATGGCGTAGACGTTACGCCGCGCCTGACCGTTGTTAAAACGGTTGAACCTGCAGGCCGCAAGGCAGGCATCAAGGTGGCATCGGTCGACGAGCTGATTGCAAAACTCAAAGACGAAGCGGGGGTTATCTGATGGCTGTTCTTCTTTTGGGCGAAGTAATCGAGGGAGCTTTGGCCACCGATCAGTTGGCGAAAACGCTGACGGCTGTGGCGTCTCTTGGCCCCGTTACCGTGCTGATCGCTGGCAAGGGTGGCGACGCGGCTGCGGCCGAGGCAGCGACATTGCAAGGTGTCGCCAAGGTTTTGTTTGCTGATGACCATGTGTATTGCCACGCGATGTCAGAACCGACTGCGGCGCTGATCCAATCGCTGGCGGGTGATTATAGCCATATCGTGGCACCGTCGGGCGCGTTTTCAAAGTCGGTCTTGCCACGCGTGGCGGCATTGTTGGACGTGATGTTGATGTCCGAAGTTCTGGCCGTTGTGGACGCCGACACGTTTGAACGCCCGATCTATGCCGGGAACGCGATTCAGACGGTGAAATCGACCGACGCGACCAAGGTGATGACCATCCGCACCGCGACCTTTGACGCGGCAAGCACAGGCGGCTCTGCTGCCGTTGAAAAGGTTGGTGCAGCAGTGGATGGCGCGATGTCGTCTTGGGTTGAGGATAAGGTTGCAGCGTCTGACCGGCCCGAGTTGACCAGTGCCGGTGTTGTTGTTTCCGGTGGGCGCGGTGTGGGGTCGCAAAGCGATTTCGCCTTGATTGAGAAACTGGCTGACAAGCTGGGCGCTGCCGTTGGTGCCAGCCGTGCAGCGGTGGACAGTGGCTATGCACCGAACGATTGGCAAGTTGGCCAGACCGGCAAGGTTGTAGCCCCCGATTTGTATGTAGCGATCGGGATTTCCGGTGCCATTCAGCATTTGGCAGGCATGAAAGATTCCAAGGTGATCGTTGCGATCAACAAGGATGAAGAAGCGCCGATCTTCCAAGTGGCTGATTACGGGCTGGTCGCGGACCTATTTACGGCCGTGCCAGAGATGATTGAAAAGCTGTAAAAGGCTGGAATGAATTGGAAAAGGGCACCTGCTTTGGGTGCCCTTTTTTATGCGCACGCTGCTTTTTAAAGCGTTTCGGTTTTAACTTGCGTCATAACCGGCCGCCTTGAAGTAGTTTCCGCATTCGAATGGTTCGTACAGATCGCAAAT
>Ga0102812_10002337_pt1 | contig 12830 bp, 13 predicted proteins | sample ColrivemetaGS713_FD_79334 | JGI IMG/M metagenome (GOLD analysis project Ga0102812, IMG submission 79334) | Estuarine microbial communities from the Columbia River estuary - Flood tide ETM metaG S.713 | ecosystem: Environmental > Aquatic > Marine > Intertidal zone > Estuary | place: USA... | reverse complement strand
CGATGCCGAGGCCCGCGCGCGGGTAGATCACTTGTTGCAGCAGGAAACCGAACTGGGCGCCATCAGCCGCGCGCTCTCGGCACGCTATATTGCCCCTGTGCCGGGGGGCGATCTGATCCGCTCAGCTGAAGTGCTGCCGACGGGCCGCAACATTCACGCCTTTGACCCATTCCGGATGCCCACGGCGTTTGCCTGCCGCGATGGTGCGAAACAGGCGCAGTTGCTGCTGGACACCCACCCGACAATGCCGCGTACCGTGGCGCTTGTGTTGTGGGGCAGTGACAACATCAAATCCGACGGTGGCCCAATTGCTCAGGCTCTGGCCCTGATGGGATGCACGCCACGGTTTGACAGCTTTGGCCGGATATCCGGAGCCGATCTGGTGCCGTTGGCCACGCTCGGTCGACCGCGCATCGATGTCGTGATGACCCTATCGGGAATTTTCCGCGATCTTCTGCCGTTGCAGACCCGGATGTTGGCCGAGGCGGCAAAACGCTGCGCTGAAGCCGATGAGCCGCTGGAACAGAACTTTATCCGCGCCCATGCTCTGGCCTATATGAAGAAGACAGGCTGCGACATCTCACAAGCCGCCCTGCGCGTGTTCTCCAACGCCGAAGGGGCCTACGGATCGAACGTAAATCAATTGGTGGACAGCTCCGCTTTTGGTGACGAGGACGAACTGGCCGATGCCTATGAGGCCCGCAAGAGCTTTGCCTACGGGACAGACGGCAAGGCCACGGCGAACGCGGCACTGCTGCAGAATGCGCTGGCCGAGGTCGATATCGCCTATCAGAATCTGGAATCGGTGGAGCTGGGTGTGACTACCGTGGACCACTATTTCGATACGCTGGGCGGGATCGCACGCGCTGTCAAACGCGCCAAAGGCTCGGATGCGGCCGTCTATATTGGCGATCAGACGCGCGGAGCGGGCAAGGTGCGTACCTTGCGTGATCAGGTCGCACTGGAAACCCGCAGCCGCAGTCTGAACCCGAAGTTTTTTGAAGGGCTGCTGAAGCACGGCGCGGAAGGCGTGCGCCAGATCGAAGCCCATGTGACCAACACAATGGGTTGGTCAGCCACTACAGGTCAGGTTGATGACTGGGTCTATCAACGTATTTCGGAGACTTACGTTCTGGATGAAGCGATGCGCCAGCGTCTGGCGGATCTGAACCCCACCGCTTCAAGCCGCATGGCCAACCGCCTGCTGGAAGCGCACGATCGCAATTACTGGACACCCGATGCGGCAACCCTTGCGGCGCTACAAGACGCCGCCGATGCGCTGGAAGACCGGTTGGAAGGGATCGCGGCCCAATGAAACAAACCACCAAGATCACCCGCAGGAGCCTCCGACGGGCATATTTCAGGATCAATAAAGGGGCGTTGCGCCTCTTGGAAAGGAGGGCCGTGTGAGCCCACTTGACAGAACACCCCCCTCATTGCGCGGGCAGGATGGCGAAGGATCGGTGCAAGTACACCAGGACGATGACGCCAAGATCGAAGGCGCGAAGGTATTCAGTGTCTATGGTAAAGGCGGGATCGGCAAATCAACGACGTCCTCCAACTTGTCAGCCGCGTTTTCGATGCTGGGCAAACGGGTCTTGCAGATTGGTTGTGACCCCAAGCATGACAGCACCTTCACATTGACCGGAACGTTGGTGCCCACCGTAATCGACATTCTCAAAGAGGTCGATTTTCACCCAGAAGAGCTCCGTCCGGAAGACTTCGTCTTCGAAGGTTTCAATGGCGTGAAATGTGTGGAGGCCGGCGGGCCACCAGCCGGGACTGGCTGTGGCGGCTATGTTGTGGGCCAGACGGTGAAGTTGCTGAAGCAGCATCACATGCTGGAAGACACTGATGTGGTTATTTTCGATGTTCTGGGTGATGTGGTCTGCGGCGGATTTGCCGCCCCTCTGCAGCACGCCGATCGGGCGCTGATCGTCACGGCCAATGATTTCGACAGCATTTACGCGATGAACCGGATCATTGCCGCCGTGCAGGCCAAATCGGCCAACTACAAGGTACGCCTTGCGGGCTGCGTCGCCAACCGCTCGAAGGACACCGATGAGGTGGACCGCTATTGCAAGACCGTGGGCTTCAACCGGATTGCACATATGCCCGATCTTGATGCCATCCGCCGCTCACGGCTCAAGAAAAAGACGCTGTTCGAGATGCCCGACGACGAAGATGTCGTTCAGGTGCGAAAAGAATACATCCGACTTGCAGAAACGCTGTGGAACGGGACCGAACCTTTGGCCCCTGCCGCATTGCCGGACCGCGAAATCTTTGAATTGCTGGGGTTCGATTGATGCGCGACGAGGCCGTCACTGCTTTGGCGGGACTGGATCGCGATACGCGCAGAGCACCGGCATTCGACCGGACCCTGGCGCGAGTGGAGACCTATTTCGACCAGACGGCGACCAAAACCTGGGAACAGCTGACAAGCGATGCACCGGTTTCACGGATTCGCCAGACGGTGCGCGCGGGGCGCGACCGGATGCGCGATGTGATGCTGCGCCGCCTGCCGTCAGATCTGACCGGGCTTCGGGTGCTGGATGCAGGCTGTGGAGCCGGTCAGATGACCGTGGAACTGGCACGGCGCGGTGCGGAGGTCGTGGCCGTCGATATTTCCCCCTCGCTGGTCAACATTGCAGAACTACGCCTGCCCGAAGAGTTTCAAAAACAGGTGACCTTCCGTGCCGGTGACATGCTGGACTCCGCTTTGGGCCATTTCGATCATGTGATCGCGATGGACAGCCTGATTTATTACACGGCCGAGGATATAGCCGCATCGCTTTTGCGCCTTTGCGCACGCACAGGCGGTGAAATCGTGTTTACGGTGGCTCCGCGTACAAAACTGCTGATGAGCATGTGGTACGCGGGTAAACTCTTTCCCCGCACCGATCGGTCGCCAGTGATGATCCCGCACGCGCCGCAGACCCTTGCCCGCGTTGCCGAAGCGCAAGGGTTGAGCCGTGCTGTCGTTCCCGTCGAACGCGTGACGTCCGGCTTCTACATTTCGCAGGCGATGGAGGTCCGCAAATGAAGCTGGACACCGCTTCCCGCCTGAAATCCATGTCGCTGCGTGCAATGCCCTTTGCGGACGCCGCCAGCGCTGAATTGCCGATGGCGCAGCTTTTGCGGCTGTCCCTGTTTCAGGTGTCGGTCGGCATGGCATCGGTGCTTTTGCTTGGGACACTGAACCGGGTGATGATCGTTGAACTGAGCGTGCCGGCGATGATCGTCGCACTGATGATCGCGCTGCCGGTTTTGATAGCGCCGTTCCGCGCGCTTTTGGGGTTCCGGTCTGACACGCATCGCTCCGCAATCGGGTGGAAGCGCGTGCCCTACATCTGGTTCGGCTCACTGTGGCAGTTCGGTGGCCTCGCCGTCATGCCCTTTGCCCTGCTGGTTCTGGGCGGCGACGTCTATCATGTGGTGCCCTTTGCTGGCGAGGTGCTGGCAGCGCTGGCCTTTCTGATGACGGGCCTTGGCATGCACATGACCCAAACCGCGGGTCTGGCGCTGGCGTCGGACCGTGCGACGGACGAAACCCGGCCTCGTGTAGTGGCCCTTCTCTATGTGATGTTCCTGTTGGGCATGGCTCTTTCCGCGGTGATCATGGGCGTACTGCTCACGGATTTCACAGCCCTCAAATTGATCCGTGTGGTCCAGGGTGCCGCGGTTGTCGGCATCGTTCTGAACCTGATTGCCCTTTGGAAACAAGAACATGTACGTCCGATGACGCGCGAAGAACGGGAAGCGCCACGCCCCAAGTTTGCCGATGCCTGGGCCGATTTCATGGCCGGAGGCCGCGCTGGCCGTCTTCTTGTCTGCGTCTTTGTCGGCACGATGGCCTTCAACATGCAGGACGTTCTGCTGGAGCCGTACGGTGGCGAAGTTCTGGGACTCAGCGTCTCGGCCACCACGCTGTTGACCGCGCTGTGGTCAATGGGCGCGCTCGCAGGCTTTGCACTCGCCGGTGCACGGCTGGCCAAAGGCTCGAACCCCTATCGTCTGGCCGGTGGCGGGCTTCTGGCCGGTATCTGGGCCTTCTCGATCGTCATTTTCGCCGCTCCGATGAATTCACCGATGCTGTTTTTTGCCGGTGCCACGTTGATCGGCTTTGGCGGCGGCCTCTTTGCTGTCTCTACCCTGACGGCGGCAATGACCATGCCCGCGCAGGGAAAGGCCGGGCGCGGTCTGGCTCTGGGGGCCTGGGGTGCGGCGCAGGCAACGGCGGCGGGCCTCTCGATCGCCATCGGCGGGGGCCTGCGTGACTGGATCGGACATGCCGCAACCTCCGGTGCTCTGGGCGACGCGCTCAACAGCCCCGCGATTGGCTATTCTTTTGTTTATCACACCGAGATTGGCCTGATGTTTGCCACGCTCGTCATCCTGGGTCCGCTCGTGCGCCAAGCTGGCCCAATCATCCCGACGGAACACAGTTCTCGCCCGATGGGCCTTGCTGATTTTCCGACATGACCCCGTTTCAGGAGGAAACACTATGACTGGAACATTCTTTGGCGAATTCGACCTGGCCAGCCTGGCTCTCTGGCTGTTCTACGCGTTCTTTGCGATCCTGGTAATCTACATCCAGCGCGAAAACATGCGCGAAGGCTATCCACTGGAAGATGACGAGGGCAAAAAGTCATCAAACTCCGGCATGTGGCCGCTGCCTGAGGACAAGACCTTCAAACTGCCACACGGACGCGGCGAAGTTACGGTGCCATCTGGCCAGACGCCAGAACGCAAGGACATCGCGCTGAAACGCGTAGGCCCCGGCAACGGCTATCCGCTTGAGCCTACGGGAGATCCGATGCTGGATGGGGTCGGCCCCGCCTCTTGGGCGCCTCGGCGCGACGTGCCGGAGCTTGATGGTCACGGGCATCCCAAGATCGTACCGATGTCCGCGACCGAAGGATTTTCCGTCGCTGCCGGGCGCGATCCGCGCGGCCTGCCTGTTGTGGCGGGCGACGGCGAGATCGTCGGAAAGATCACCGACATGTGGCTGGATGAGCCAGAGCAGATGGTGCGTTATCTCGAACTGGAACTGGACAATAAATGGGGCAGCGGCACACGCCTGTTGCCAATAACCTTTGCCCGGATCAAGTCGGATCGTGTCAGCGTGCATGCGATTTATGGCAAGCATTTCGCCACTGTACCCAAGATCGCGAGCCCGCGTCAGGTGACCCTGCTCGAAGAGGATAAGATCTCCGGCTACTATGGCGGCGGCAAGCTTTATGCGGGCAACCGTCAAGAACCCAAGATCTGATCACACAGTCGGCGCGCCATGATCTGTGTGGCGCGCCCCACTCACACCGCGAAAGGAGATACTCGCCGTGTCTCGCATTCTAACACAGTCTGCCCAGGGGCATGACGATTTCCAGATCGAGCCTGTTGAGGGGCTTCCTGAATTGCCACCTGTCGGCGAACGCATCCTGTGGCAAGGGCGGCCCAACTGGTGGGCGCTCGCCAATGAGGCGCTGAACCTTAAATGGGTTGTGGGCTATTTCGTGGTGCTCGCACTCTGGCGCTTTGTCTCAGTCATCGACCTGATGCCTATGGGGCGCGCCATAGGGGCATCCGTGCCCTTTTTGATACTGGGTGCCATCGTCGCAGGCCTGCTGATGCTGGTGGCCTATGTACAGGCCAGCGCAACGATGTACACCGTGACAGATGCCCGTGTCGCCATGCGCATCGGGGCCGCCCTGACCGTCACGCTCAATCTGCCTTACACTCAGATCGCCAATGCCATGCTGGACCTGCGCCGCAGCGGGACAGGGACCATCGCGCTGGACACAATGGGTGAGACACGCCTCAGCTTTCTGGTGTGCTGGCCTCACGCGCGCCCCTGGCACTTTCGCCAGACACAACCGGCCCTGCGCTGCATCGATGATGCAGAACGCGTTGCACGCCTGTTATCAGGGGCCGCAGAGCAGCGCGTCGCCATCCCCAAGGTGACACGCACCGCTCCCGCAACCGCGCGCACTGTCGCGGCGGAGTGAACGCGATGAACACACAGGCCAAACCCCGCATTCACGCACAGCCAGAAGACCTGGTACCGCGCATCATGGTCCGGATCATGCTGGCCCTGGTTCTGACAGTGCTGGTGATCGTCACTGTGGCGCGCCTGACCGACCGCCCGCTCGACAGCACGCCGCCAGTGGCGGACGTGATCCGGGAACGCGCGATCCACCTTAGCGGTGATGCCTCCGGTGCTGCTCGTGTTCTGGATGGCACGACCGGCACGCTGATCGCCGATTTTGCATCGGACAAAGGCGGCTTTGTCGCCGGAATCGAACGGGTGATCGCCCGCGAGCGTGGCAAGATCGGTGCTGATATGTCCGCGCCAATTCTGCTGCAACTCAGGGCGGGCAACCGTCTGTCCATTTTCGACCCCGTCACCGGATGGTCCGCCGAACTCATGGGCTTCGGCGCCTCCAACTCCCGCGTCTTCGCCAGACTGCTGGACCAACCCTGACCCTGAAAGGAAGCCACCTCATGGGACTGCTGACAAAGGACATCGAACGTGCACCCTGCACCGTCGAAATCAGTCATAAATTCGAAAGCCTGCACGCGCATGTGCGCTTCAACAACGGCGCCGTGATTTATCCTGGCGACGAAGTGCAGGTCCATGGGCCGGAAATCATGGCCCCCTTTGGTGAAATCGTCATCGAAGACCGGGAAGCAACAATTTTCCGCGCCTCCAAGCTGGAACGGCTCTGGACCCGCCTGACCGGCGACTTCGAAGTCATGGAACTTTGCGAATTTTCCTTCTCAGAGGAGGTCACACTATGAATATCCAGACCCCACGCAGCGATCGTGCAGCGAATGCCCCCGTCAAACACACATCCGAGATCACCGACGCCGAAGAGAGCCTTAAGGTTCAGGAGGCGCAGTCCCAACTCGACAGCACCACCGCGACCGAGATCGCGATGCAGAACACACTGCTGACGCCGCGCTTTTACACCACGGATTTCGACGAGATGGACCGCATTGACGTGTCACCCGTCCGCGAAGATTGGGACAAGCTGATCGCGCAGATGGTGAGCGACCCTAACAAGGGCCATTTCAAGAAAAACGACACTTGGGACCATGTCGATTGGGACAACATGGAGCCGACGCTCAAAAAGGAATTCATCGACTTTCTGATTTCCTCCTGCACCGCCGAATTTTCGGGGTGTGTGCTCTACAAGGAGATGAAGCGACGTGGCAACAACAAGGACATTACGCAACTGTTCCAGCTGATGGCGCGCGACGAAGCACGCCATGCAGGTTTCATCAACGACGCGCTGCGCGAGGCAGGCGTGGCCGTAAACCTCGGCTTTCTGACGCAGAAAAAGAAGTACACCTACTTCCGCCCGAAATTCATCTACTATGCTACCTATCTGTCGGAAAAGATCGGCTACGCGCGGTACATCACCATCTTCCGCCACCTGCAGGAACATCCCGAACACCGCTTCCACCCCATTTTCAAATGGTTCGAGGAATGGTGCAATGACGAGTTCAGCCACGGCGAGGCGTTTGCCCTGCTGATGAAAACAGACCCAAAATTGACATCCGGCATCAATGTCTACTGGATCAAGTTCTTCCTGACCGCGGTCTATTCGACAATGTATGTGCGCGATCATCAACGCCCCGCCTTTCACGCAGCGCTTGGGGTTGATCCGGATTGGTACGCGCATGAGGTCTTTACCAAGACATCGACGCTCACCAAGCAGATTTTTCCGATCACGCTGGACATCGAACACCCCCGTTGGCAGCGCGGTCTGGAACGGCTGCAAAAGGCCAACGCAGATCTGGCCGCTGCCCAGAAGAACGGCAAGACACTCGCCAAACTGGGTGCACAGGCCCGGGCTGCTGCCGCTTTTGTCTCGCTGATTACCATTCCCACGAAAAAGCACGCCGTTCCGGCCTCAACCCGGCTGGAGCCCGCCTACTAAATGACCGTCTGGATCGCATCAATTCTGGCTCTTTTCGTCTGGTGGTTTTCCACCGGTGCGATCCTGATGGCCGTGAAATATGCGGACCGCCGAGGCCCGGCAGCGCGCATACGCGCGACGGTGCTGGGCCTGCCCATGCTGAGCTTGGGCATCTGGGGATTCTGGATGTCATTGACGGATACGTCAGTCTTTGGGGCCTACATCGCATTTCTGTCAGCCCTTGGCATCTGGGGCTGGATCGAGCTTGCGTTTCTCACTGGCGTCATTACCGGACCCAACACCTACACGTTGCCACCGCACACGCCCGAATGGGAACGCTTCATTCGGGCTTGGGGCACGCTTGCCTACCACGAAATGCTGCTGGTTGGCACGCTGATCACGATGTTCCTGATTGACGCCAATCTCGCCGCCGCCAACAAATTCGCCACCTGGACGTTTGCAGTGCTGTTCTTTGCCCGCATCTCAGCCAAGCTGAACCTCTTTTTCGGGGTGCCACGCATCAATGTCGATTTTCTGCCCTCGGCCCTGTCACACCTGTCCAGCTATTTCCGAATCCGGCCACTGAACTGGCTCTTTCCGATCTCCGTCACGGCGCTGACATTTGCCGCCGGGTGCTGGCTTGAACGCATCAACGACGCACAGACTCAAGGTGCGATTACCGGCTTTGCGCTGCTCTCTGCAATTACGCTTCTGGCGCTTCTCGAACACTGGGTCATGGTCTTGCCTATTCCGGACGCAAAACTCTGGCGCTGGATGCTTCCCGCGCCCAAAACGACAACACCTAAAACAACACTAAAACACCAAGGGGGACATCATGGACTTTGATGGACTGTTCCAGTCGCAACTGGACGAACTCAAGCAAGATGGAAACTACCGGATCTTCGCTGAACTGGAACGCAAGGCAGGCGCCTTTCCCCGGGCAAAATGTCACGACGCAGACAGCCCCGATGACGTGACCGTTTGGTGCTCCAACGACTATCTGGGTATGGGTCAGCACCCGGCCGTCACTCAGGCAATGAAGGACGCGATCGACAATTGCGGCGCCGGCGCCGGGGGCACGCGCAATATCTCAGGCACCAACCACAATCACAAACTGCTGGAGGCTGAACTGGCGGACCTGCATGGCAAGCAAAGCGCATTGCTGTTCACATCCGGATACGTCTCTAACTGGGCTGCTTTGTCTACTTTAGGCAGCCGCATCCCCGACGCTGTTATCCTGTCGGACGAGCTGAACCACGCCTCTATGATCGAAGGCATCCGCCATTCCCGCGCCAACAAGGTGTTGTGGCGCCATAACGATCCCGAAGATCTGGACCGCAAGCTGAGCGCCCTGCCCGCTAACGCACCCAAGATCGTGGCCTTCGAGAGTGTCTACTCCATGGATGGCGATATCTGCCCGATGAAAGAAATCGTCGAAGTGGCCGAAAAGCATAATGCCATGACCTACCTGGATGAAGTGCACGCTGTGGGCCTTTACGGCCCGCGCGGGGGCGGCATTTCAGAGCGCGAAGGCCTCGCAGACCGCATTACCCTGATCGAAGGGACCCTGGGCAAAGCCTACGGCGTTGTGGGAGGCTATATCACCGGCTCAGACGCTCTGTGCGACTTCATCCGCTCCTTCGCCTCCGGATTCATCTTTACGACCGCCCTGCCCCCGGCTGTGGCCGCCGCCGCACAGGCTTCGATTGCTCACCTCAAGCAGTCCAGCGCCGAACGTAACTTGCAGCGCGAGCGCGTGGCCTACCTGCGCCGCAGGCTGGACCAGGAAGGCATACCGCACATGAAAAACGACAGCCACATCATCCCGGTGATGATCAAGGATCCAGTGAAATGCCGGATGCTGGCCGACTACCTGATGCAGCGCTTTGGTATCTACGTCCAGCCGATCAACTACCCGACGGTTCCCAAGGGCACAGAGCGGCTGCGCTTCACGCCATCGCCTCTGCATTCGATCGACGACATCGAACATCTGGTACTGGCGCTGAAGGAGCTGTGGAAGCAATGCGCAATCAACCACGCGGTGGCGTAAAGACGCTGAAATCGCGACGATGTGACTGTTGACTTCGTGCGAGATGTTCTAAGTAAATTAACAAGTCAATTTGGGAGAAACCTATGACCCGTACACTCGCAGCACTCATCGCACTCAGCTTTGTAGCGGCCCCTGCTTAGGCCGACGGCGACGCCGCAGCCGGTGAGAAAACATTCAGCAAATGCAAGTCCTGCCACATGGTCGTGGCCGACGACGGAACCGAAGTCGTCAAAGGCGGCAAAGTCGGTCCGAACCTCTATGGTGTCATCGGACGCGCCGCTGGTTCCACCGATTTCAAATATAGCGCTGACCTCGCAGCGGCCGGCGAAAAAGGCCTGATCTGGGATGAAGCCACTCTTGCCGAATATGTGACGGATCCCCGCGCCTTCCTGCGCACCTATCTGGACAACAGCAAGGCCAAGTCCAACATGTCCTTCAAGCTGAAAGACGGCGGTGCGGACGTGGCGGCCTACCTTGCATCGGTCGCCTCGTAAGACTGATCTGATACTGGTCTTGTTCATCCACCGCCTGTTTGTTCGGGCGGTGGATTTTTTTGTGCCACGGCACAGACAAATCTCGCCAAACTGCAATATTCGTGAATCCGCTGATTTGGCAGACTTCGACCTCAGTTGAGCGTTGGCGAGCCGCTTGTTATCGGTGTGCCGTAGCTCACAGACTGGTCTTTGATCTCAATGCACTTGCGCCGCTGCAATTCTGCGACCAGCGCGTTCTGTTCAGCATCGTCCAATGTCTTCAGGAACAGCGCGTTGACCGTATTGAGCAAGGAGCTGACTTTTCTCGGGCGCGATGGCCCGCGCGAGGCAAGACTGGCGACAATCGCTTGGATCTTTTCATCGAAGGTCTTGCAGGTGGAAACCTTGATAAACGAAATTTCTGACACGTCGTCGCGACGGCGCGCAAAAATCTTCCTGGATCGCAAATGCGTCAGAAGCGGATCAAAGCCCTTGTCACGCGAGATGACATGAAAAACTGCGTTCTCATCAGAGGCAGCAAGTTCGCCGAGGTAAAACGCTATATGGAAATCCAACGCGTTTGAACCATTTCCCGAAATCTTCTGGTAACTGGCGCTGTCACCCAGGTTTTGCATGGCCGCCACGAAATCAAACGCCACATTTTTCTGATTGGCTCCGACAAAAACGATCAGCTTGAACTTGTGACCATTCAGAATTTCCAGGTTCACAGGCTGAACGTTTTCATAATCGATAAGAATGTAATTGTTTTTCAACTGGGTCTTCCGTTTCGAATGTCTCGTAAAAAAGAGCTTTTAATACCCTTCTGTACGGACAAACTCCACTCTGACGATGGCAGAACAAAGGCGAATTTGGTCACGTTCCGTGTAGCCAGTTGATTGCACAGCACGTATTTTGGCGACTGTTCCCCTCGCAAGGCATTCAACAAAATCTTGCTGGTCTTCAAACCACCACCCGCACCTCGGCGACATTCTCATCCACATCCCGGCATGCCGCCAGCACCCGCCTTTCCAGGTGGGTCTGGATATAGGCCGCGTGAAACCGCGACGGCGCGCGCAGGGTCAGTCGGCCACCAGCCCGGTCCACCCGTTCCAGTGCTGCGATCCAGCTGGCATAGGAGCCTGCATCCTGCGCATATAGAAGCGCGCGCGCCAGAGCCCATTCGGTGCCGTCGGTGACATCCGGTGCGGCAACCGTTCCCCGCACAGGCAGCGACACGACCTGCGACGGCACAACGTCCCCCTGCCCCATTCGAAGCTCGAAATCAGTCCCTACATTGGCCCAATGCCCTTGTGTGTCGCGCAGCATCGCCGCGTGATCAAAGCTGTATTCCGTCACCCGACCGCGTGCACCCTGCCGTTTGACCACAAGCCACCCCACTGCCCGCAGTTGCGCCATCTCGCGTTTGACTGTGCGTTCATCGACAGACCACAGCCGTGCAATCTCGCGCTGGCCTACAGCCAGTTCATCGCGCGCCCAATTGTAGCGTGCCGTGATCAATGTCATCAGTCGGAGAAGTCTGCGCTGGTCGTGTTTGCCCTGCGCCAGTGCATATGCACCCATTGCAGTCAAAATGTCATATTTGCGCGCAGATGCCCCAGGACCTATTGGTCTTGTGGAAAGCATGGCCTGCCCTCGATGTGTTGAATGCACTGGACCGTGATTTGGTCCCATGCTGCCTCGGTCTGCGGATCGGTTGTCCGATCTCTGCTTGGCTGGACGGGAGTTCCCTATTCCGGCCGCTTTTCGTCGTTGTGTCCTGATTTGCGTCCTAACAGTCGATTCTGTCAAGGGCAGAGTGGATCAACTGGTTTATTGCATCTCAAATCTAAATGAAAAAAAGGTATTAAAGGTATAGGGGGACATGCAGTGTGTCCCCTAATTTCACAGTATTGTCCCCCAATAGGCGGTGGAGAGAATTCAAGTGTCCCCTATATGTCGCGTTGGCTGTCCCGAATCGCCGAGCGGCTGTTTTCAGCACCGAATCTGGTGTTGGCTCCACGGGGACAGGCAGAACAGCTGCGTCAAAAACATGCGTGTGTATCATAATCTCTTTTGCCTTTTTCTCCAAATCCGCGTAAATCTGAAAAAAACGGGATTTAGCGTCCCGAATAATTTCACTCTGTCCCCGCGGGGACACTCGCAGCAGACAGGCACGCATGTTTACACATTCAGACCTCGCCCGGCTTCAGGCGCAATCCCTCAAGATGCAGGGTTTCATCCGCCAGCAGACGTACAGCCCGCAGAATGAAAAAACGCTGCGCCGGTTTTCCAGCTGGGAAGTGGCGGAGCTGATCTTCAAGGTAAATCAGTCAACACTTCGGGGGCGCCTGGCGGCGGACCCTTCCCTGCCCCAAGGCACGGTGG
>Ga0102812_10002333_pt1 | contig 12852 bp, 11 predicted proteins | sample ColrivemetaGS713_FD_79334 | JGI IMG/M metagenome (GOLD analysis project Ga0102812, IMG submission 79334) | Estuarine microbial communities from the Columbia River estuary - Flood tide ETM metaG S.713 | ecosystem: Environmental > Aquatic > Marine > Intertidal zone > Estuary | place: USA... | reverse complement strand
CTTTCCGCAATCATGCTGAAGGACACACCCCGGAAAAACGCGGCAATGCCAAAGGCACCTGCAACGCCAACGGCGGCGGCTTCTGTCGGAGTGGCCCAGCCTTTGTAAATGGTGCCGATGATGATTGTGAAGAGCACGATGATCGGGAGCAGATCGCGCAGTGCTGCAATCATCTGCGCCAAAGGAAACACACGCCGCTCGCCGCCAAGCGACGGTCGCACCATACAGATCAGCACAGTTGCAAGAACAAAGGCCAGCGCCAGTGCAACCCCGGGGATCAGCCCGGCAAGAAACAGACGCGGAATGGAGGTTTGGGTCAAAAATCCATAAACGATAAGGTTGATCGACGGCGGGATCATGATCCCCAGTGTTCCGCCCGCTGCAATCGCGCCCGAGAACAGCTTGGGGTCATAGCCCAGCTTCTCGGCCTGGGGCATTGCCACAGTCGCAACCGTGGCCGCAGTGGCAACGGATGATCCAGAGGTCGCAGAGAACATGGTTGCCGTCGCGATATTGGCATGGATCAGGCCACCCGGCAGCCATGACACCCAGCGGTCAAGTGCCGCGTAGGTCCGCCCTGCAACACCGCTGCGCACCAGTATTTCGCCCAACAGAACGAAAAAGGGAATTGCGATCAGCGTGGCGCTGTTTGAGGAGGACCAGACCATCTGGCCCAGCCCGCGCATCAATGGAAACGGGCTGAAAAACGCGTCAATCCCGAACCCGAGCAGGAAAAGGACGATTCCAACCGGGATCGAGAGCGACAACAGGGCCAGCAGGCCAACGGAGACATATGTAATCACAGCACGGCATCCTGTTCTGCAAACGCACCGATGGCGCTCTCTGTTTCAGCAAAACGTCCTTGTACAAAAAGCATCATGGCCGCCAACAATGTCACCCAGGACACAAGGGCAAACCATGTCCAGCCGAGAAACCACGGCAGCTGGACGATCCAGAGCGGTGTTTCCAGAACGGTGTTTGCGGTGGACGAATTTGCGATCGATTTTTCAAGAACCGGCCAGCACCGAAACGCGATGATGCTGATGGTGATTGTCAGAACCAGCATCGAGAAGAGATCGAAGAGCACCCTGCCCCGCGCCGCCGAACGGCTGCGCAGCAGATCGATCCGGACATGTCCCAATTCCAGCAGCGTGAAGCTCATGCCCCAGGCCGCCGCAATGGCCATGACGTAGCCACTGATTTCATCGGTGCCGCCGAAAGAGGCCCCTACCTGACGCAACACAATATCTGCCAGGATGAACATGACGCAGGCCAGCAAGATGATCCCGATCAGGATCGCCACCCCTCTGTTCAGCCGTCTGAGCATTGTCAAAGTATCTTGTGCCATGGTTTGGGGCCTCTCTGAGGTTATCTTCGCTTAGTTGGCAGCGATTGTGACACCGACGACCTTGCCAACGCTGTCATTCCAGCGTGCGGTCCACTCTGCACCGGCGCGAGCCGCCCAGTCGGGCAACACTTCGGTTTCCAGAATTTCCCGTGCTTTGGCAAAATCGGCATCCGAGACATCAACCAGAACCATGGAGCGGGAATCGCCCGATGGGCATGTGCCGTTTCCGGTCAGGCAGGCGACGTCATTGGTCAGAGCGTCTTGTGCGCTGGCCCATGCGGGTGCTTCGAACTCGGTCGCGATCTGCGAGGTCATCAGTTCCTGTGTTGCTGCATCAAGGCTGTTCCACTTGTCCAGGTTGATTGCCGTCACGACGGAATCCCATCCGCCCAGAGGCAGGGTCAGCAGATGCGTGGACACTTCCCACCAACCGGCGCTGTAGCCTGAGCCCGCACCTGTCACCGCGCAGTCAACCACGCCCTTTTGCAGCGCGCCTGGCACTTCCGAAAAGCTGACGTTGATGCCTTCGGCTCCAAGTGCTTCAAGGAACTTGGCTGTCATCCGTCCGGAGGCACGGATCTTCAAGCCTGCAAGGTCCGACAAACCGGCAATGGGCTTGTTGCAAAAGACGACCTGCGGCGGATAGGGCGCAATGGCCAGAACGTGCGAATTGAACCGTGCATTGTAAATATCCTCGACCATCGGGCGGGCCGCATCAACCATCGCCTGAGCATCGGCCGCCGTCAGCGCCAGCAAAGGCACGTCAAGACCTTCGAGCTCGGGCGCATCGGCCACGGCATAGTCAGCAACGGTCATCGCTACGTCATAGACGCCTTCGCCGAGCAAGCGGTAGATGTCGCCGACACCCAGACCCATCTGATCATGTGTGGTCAGAGCGACATTCAGCGAGCCGTTTGACGCGGCAGGCAGCGTGGTGCCCCAGAAAGGTGCCTCGTACTGCTTGTGCAGCGGCAAACCTGACCAGCTGCCGACGACGTTCAGGTCTTCGGCAACGGCTGGCGTGGCCAAGACGGCAGTGGCCGCCAAAATACTCAGAGATTTTTTCATGTAGGAACTCCTGGTTGGTTGATGTGTTTTGGTTGGGTGTCAGAGTGGCCGAAGGATGGGAAACTCGGCATCCTCCGGAACATCGGTGATCAGCATATGGCCTGGTTTGTGCGTAATGCAGATCGGAAGGTTGGCCTGTTCGATGGCGACCTGCGGGGTCACCCCGCAGGCCCAAAAGACGGTGACCTGCCCATCAGGTACAGGCGCCGGATCGCCCCATTCAGGGTGCGCCACATCGGCAATACCTATTTCTGCGGGATCACCGATATGAACCGGACCGCCGTGCGCATGTGGAAATTTTGATGAAAAGGCACGAACGAGATCAAGCTGTCTCTCAGGAATGGCGCGCATACTGACAACCATTTTCCCGTGAAAGGGGCCCGCCGGAATCGTCTCGATGTTGGACCTGAACATTGGAACGGTTGTGTTGTTATCGATGTGCCACAGATCGATACCGGCCTTGATCAACGCGTGCTCGAAGGTGAATGAGCAGCCCAGGGCAAACGCCACCAGATCGTCCTGCCAGATATCACCGATATCCGAAACCGACGTCTCAAGCGTTCCGTTCCTGTAAATGTTGTACGCAGGGACATCCGTGCGAATATCAATGTCCCGACCCAGCGTGAACATCATCGGATTTCCGGTATCGGACACGCCGGACAACGGGCAAGGCTTTGGGTTGCGCTGGCAATACCGCATGAAGTCCAGCGCGTACTTCTCAGGAAGAATTGCAAGATTTGATTGCAGTACTCCCGGCGCAAGACCCGCCGTGTGAGAGCGATAGGCACCAGTGCGAATGGCCGCCCTTACGGCGGCCCGATCCAGCGTCTTCAATGACTGATACGTATTCAGCACACACAACCCCCATTGTTTGGATCAATCCTTGGGCATTCGCTGTATCAAATCAAATTGCAAATTATTTACTTTTGCCATCATTAATTTTTATACCCGCAAATTCATGCGCAACGTCACGTGCCATGCGGGCAGCCGTTTCGAGGACATGGCTTTTGGGTTCCCCGAGAAAGGATGCCGAAAATACCAACGGCCCGGGTATCCAGCCCGGATCAAACTGCCGGATCATCCCTGCGGCCACATAGGGTTGACCCAGCGCTATCGGCAATGCGGCAACTCCCAACCCGGCCTCGACCATCCGAAAGCAGGTGGACAGGGAGAAGGACGGGAACAGAGTCACATGCGGGCCGACCTTGTCGAACAGCATGGCTTTCAGTTCTCTGTAGGGGCGGGTGTGACGGGCGTATGTCATGACAGGCATGTCGAGGAACGATGCAGGATCACCATTGGGCGGCACCTTGTTTGCAGCAACATACCAGGCCAGATCGAATGCGGGCAGTTCGATATTGTCGACCGTGTATTCAGAAATCGGCCCGAGCAGAAAGGCCAGATCAATCTGGCGATCCAGCAGGTTGGCGCGCAGATTGATGGAAATATCGACGTTGATCTCTACCTCGAGCTTTGGAAATTTCTGATGCAGGCGCGTGACGAAATCAGGCAGCCAGCATTGCGCGATCGTCTCAGAGGCGCCAATCCGCAGGAACCCCTCGATCCCCTTCGGATCGACGATATTGCGCTCGACCAATTCTGACAGATGCTCGAACCGTTCCGCGTATTTCAGGAACATCTCGCCGTCCTTGGTAAGTTTCAGTCCGGCGGTAGTTCTGTCGAACAGCCCTTTTCCCAACCGTTCTTCAAGGTTCTTGACACGGGAGGTCACAGCGGGCTGGGTCAGGAGCAACATCTCGGCGGCCTTGCTGACGCTGCCAAGGCGCACAACAGCCAGAAAGGCGGCGATCTGATCCAAGCTGATTCTGTTCATGCCAACAGGATGACCGATGCAGACGACAGGGAGAAGCGGTTTGGCTTTTTGCAGTCGCAGACTGCATCCGGCCCAAGGCACAATCAACTTTCGCCACAAAGGTGCAACACCTATAGTTGTCCAAAAGTTGCTGAGAGGCACAGGCATGTCCCAACCCGCTCATTCCATCAGACGGCCGCATTTCAACGTGGTTGTCGTGGCGCAATCCGGGCGGCTTTCATACGAAGCATTGCTCTTTGCCGCGTCTTTGCGCGCCATGAGCCCCGGATTTCAGGGCAGACTTCTTGTGGCAGAGCCCCAGCCCGGCGCACTGTGGGCCAAGGACCCGCGGATCGGCCGGGAAGACATATATGACGGTCTGAAAAATTTGGGAGCCGAGGTTGTCCCCTTTGAAAGCAACCATTTCGGACAGGCCTACCCATTTGGCAACAAGATCGAAATGCTCGGCGCGCTGCCCGCAGGCGAACCTTTCGTATTTTTTGACACTGACACCCTGATCACAGGCGAGTTGTCGGAAGTTCCGTTCGATTTCGACCGACCCTCCGCATCGCTGCGTCGCGAGGGGTCATGGCCGACACCGCAGCTTTATGGCCCTGGCTACAACGGCATCTGGAAGGCGCTCTATGATCGCTTTGGCCTCGATTTTTCCAGCACGCTTGACCTGACACAACCGGATGATTTCTGGATGCGGTATCTGTATTTTAATGCGGGGTTCTTTTTCTACAAATGCCCGCGCGTTTTTGGAGCGCGGTTTCTCGAATACGCCGTGTCTGTGCGCGATGACCCCCCGATTGAATTGTGCGCCCAGTCTCTGGACCCCTGGTTGGATCAGGCCATTCTGCCATTGGTGATCCATTCCCTCGGCGGCGGTCGCGACACACTGGCACCGGGGTGGCTGGACGGATCCGTCAGCTGCCACTACCGGGTGCTGCCCCTGCTTTATGCGCGCGAGTCCGACTCTGTGGTGGAGGTTCTGGAAACCGTCGCGGCACCACAGAAGATCAAGAAACTGCTGAAACAGTATGACCCCTTCAAGCGGATGATCTATCAGGGACGTGGCACAAAAGTACGCGCTCTGTTTGACCGCAACAATCTGCCGCGCAAGGAACAGGCGATCCGAAACCGGATCAAATCCGCAGGATTCTGGATGCGGTAGCAGATGAGCAGACTGGTATCATACCACTCCGCTCAAAGAGATCATCCCGGCTTGGTCAAAAGCGTATAGGTCGCGATGAGCCCGTCACTTGTCTGTGCGCGCATGATCTTACCGGAGTCATTGCGCTTGGATTTGGCGCGCACAGCCGATTTCGCCAGTCGGCCCATCTGCTGGTTGAGCGAAACGCGCGCGCGCTGCGCGACGCGGTCCGGCAAACCTTCGCCAGTTGTCGCCATCTGGTAGCGTTGCACGAATCCGGGGTCTTTTGCGGCTTCGGTCACCACATTCAGAATGAAATGTTCGTCAAACTGCCCTGCCGCATCCATCGCACGGGCCCGCGCCACAATCAGGTCGATCACATCCCGTTTTGCCTGCAAGCGCATCGCCAGCGGATCGTCCGCGGGCACGGTAGACAGAATATGTGTCTCGACCAGCTTCTGCATGAAATGGGTCAGGTCCATGCCTGCGGCTTTTGCCTGCCCTTCGATGTGGCGCCGCACAGCGGGTTCGAGTGTAAAAGTGACATTCGTCGCTTTGGCCAGCCGCTTTAGCGTTGCGGCTCTGCGACCAGCACGGGGCGCAGAGGTCTTGACCGGTTCAGATGGAACTTCGGATTTTGTTTTCGCTTTGACCGGCATGATGATCGCTCCCGCATTACATACTGAATCAGTATACACAAACCGACCAAAAGTCAACATTGTGCAGTACTATGTAGAGATGCGGGAGCACAACCACCTCTTGTACCCTTAGCGCCCTTGGCCTAACGATGTCGCAACTTTTCAACTAGGGAGTAGAATGCCATGACTGACGGTCCCACTTACGGTTTCGATACGCTGCAAATTCACGCAGGCGCACGCCCTGATCCGGCCACTGGTGCCCGTCAGACGCCGATTTATCAGACGACAGCTTACGTGTTTCGCGATGCCGATCACGCGGCGGCCCTCTTCAACCTGCAAGAAGTAGGTTACATATATTCCCGCTTGACCAACCCGACCGTTGCCGTTCTGCAAGAACGTGTCGCGACCCTTGAAGGGGGTGTCGGTGCTGTGTGCTGCTCGTCGGGACATGCAGCCCAGATCATGGCGCTCTTCCCGCTGATGGGGCCAGGCAAGAACATCGTCGCGTCCACGCGCCTTTACGGCGGTACGGTCACCCAGTTCAGCCACACAATCAAACGGTTCGGCTGGTCCTGCACCTTTGTCGACTTCGACGATCTGGATGCGGTAAAGGCAGCGATCAATGACGACACCCGCGCCGTGTTTTGCGAATCCATCGCAAACCCCGGCGGCTACATCACCGATCTGGACGCGATTTCGAAGATATCGGACGCGGCGGGCATTCCGCTGATCGTGGACAACACTTCTGCCACGCCGTACCTGTGCCGCCCGATCGAGCATGGCGCAACGCTCGTCGTGCATTCGACCACCAAATACCTGACAGGCAATGGCACTGTTACAGGCGGATGCGTTGTGGATTCGGGCAAATTCGACTGGTCGGCAAACGACAAGTTCCCAAGCTTCAGCCAGCCCGAGCCCGCCTACCACGGCCTGAAATTCCACGAGACCTTTGGCCCGCTGGCATTCACATTCCACGGCATAGCGATTGGCTTGCGCGACCTTGGGATGACAATGAACCCGCAGGCTGCGCATTACACTCTGATGGGCACTGAAACGCTGTCGCTTCGCATGCAGCGCCATGTGGAAAACGCCGAAAAACTGGCGGCCTGGCTGGAGAAGGACCCGCGCGTCGAGTACGTGACATACGCGGGACTTAAATCGTCTCCGTATTTTGACCGCGTCAAGAAAATATGCCCAAAGGGCGCTGGCGGGCTGTTCACATTTGCCGTCAAGGGCGGCTACGACGCCTGCATCAAGCTGGTCAATGCGTTGGAAATTTTCAGCCATGTGGCCAACCTGGGCGATACGCGATCGCTGATCATTCACTCCGCTTCGACAACCCATCGCCAGCTGACGACAGCGCAGCAAGAGGCGGCAGGTGCAGGGCCGGGTGTTGTGCGCGTCTCCATCGGAACAGAAGATGCTGATGACCTGATTGCCGATCTGGATCAGGCCCTGTCAAAAGCGACCAACTGACACAAGCAAACCAACAGGAGGGTCTGCCCGGCTTGAACGCGGGGCGGACCCTTTTTTTGCGCGACCTATTCGGCGATGGCGAACACCATCGACACTTGTGCGGTGATGCCGACTTCTCCGGACGCAATGGGGACATCGGCGCTGGAGCGCATGGCCGACATTTCCATTTGCATCGGGCGGGCAAAGCCGCTGCTTTCGGTGATGGAGCGGATCGGCCCCAGCGTGACCCCGGCGGCCTCTGCCAGATCAGCGGCGCGCTGCATGGCATCGCGCACAGCCGCCTTGCGCGCCTCAGCCTGCACCGGCTCCGGGTCTTGCAAACCGAACAACAGACCGTCAAAGCCATTGGCTCCGTCCTGCACCGTCAGATCAAGAATGCGGCCCAGCGCCGCCAGATCACGCACCCGGACAACAACACCATTGCGGGCCACAAATCCGACGATTCTGGGCGGCATGTCGGCATCGCCGCGCATATTGCTCCAGATAGGTTGCAGCGACAGCCCTTGGGTCTGCATGTCACGCGATGCGATGCCTTCTGACTCCATGCGGCTGAGAACATCGCGCACTCGCGCAGATGTGGCGGCCAGCGCAGCGGCGGCTTCGTCCGCTTCCTGCGTTACCCCGATCGAGATGGTTGCCATATCGGGCACCGCTTCGACGGTGCCCTGCCCCATCACGGAAATCATGCGCGCATCGTCCGCCCATGCGCCTGCGCCCACCAACGCCCAAAGGGCAAAACTCAGAACCGTAATTCTCATGTGATCAATCCTCTTTTGCCTTTATATCTAGCCAAGCCGACAGCGCAAAGAAAGCACCCGTGTGCGGGTGATTGTCTTTCCCTCTGCGATCTGCTGCTGTAGAATTAACATATCCTGAGGACCTCACGCGCCAAAGGGCCAGACAAACGGCAAAAAGGCGTTGCATGAAGCCGAGTTTCACCCTTTCTCTTGCATCCGACGGCATTGCGCTGTTGCACCGCGCCGCGGGTGGTTGGCGCAGCGTCGGCAAGGTTCCGCTGACATCAAAGGACATGCACGGCGAACTGGCCATGCTACGAAAAACGGCCACATCCCTTGAGCCGGGCGGGCTGCGCTGCAAGGTACTGATACCAAACGATCAGGTCCGGTATCTGACGATTGAAACACCGGGGCTGTCAGATGATGAACGCCTTGTGCGTGCCGAAACCACTCTGGAGGGCGCTACCCCATATGCCTTGTCCGAACTGGCGTTCGATATCTCTCCCGACGGCCCCCGCACGCATATCGCAGCCGTCGCAAAGGAGACGCTGGAAGAGGCAGAATCCTTTGCAAGCGAGCACAGGTTTCACCCCGTAAGCTTTGTTGCCGCACCTGGACCCAACGACTTTCTGGGCGAACCGTTCTTCGGGACTACACAGCAGATCGCTGATCTTATTGACGCGGACGATACCGTCGAACCCGACGGGATAGCCGTGGTTGTTATCGGAGCGATCGAAACCCCTGTTCCTGCCGAAAGCGCCGAACCCAAGCCCGATGATCTTGTGCCAGCCCAGGGCGCGATCGCGCCGCCCGCTGCACCAAAGACATCCGGCGTAACGGACGGGTCCGTGCCGTCTGACGAAGCCCCTGCCACCGGTTTTGCAACGCGACGCGCACCAGGCGTCACAGGGCGAAGTCTGCCGAACACGGCCGATCTGCCATCGACCGCATTTGCCGAAGGCAGGCTCACGGGTTTGACAGTGTCCGAGGAGTTGCCCAAACGTGCGCCCACGCCCACGCCCCGGACCGTACAATCGGAACCAAAACCAGCAGACACAACACCGCCCCCAAAACTGACCGCCCCTGCATCGGGCGGTATCAAGGCGGGCCCGCGCACTTTGGGACTGATCCTTGCTGCGGCGGTTCTTGTTATTTTGTTTGCTGTCGCTGCGTGGGCGGCATTGTTTCTGGAAGACGGCATCGCGGGCTTGTTCGACAAAAAGGATCAGGTCGCTGTTACTGCGCCTGTGGACCCGCTGCCCGATGACCTGCCACTGACTGCGCCCGACACATCCCTGAGTGACGAGGACGCCGCTGTCCTGGACGCTCTGCGGCGCGAAAACGCCGAACCAGTTCCAGAGCCGGAACCACCGATGCTGACGGAGGAGGAATTCGCGGCCAGATATGCGGTGACCGGGATCTGGCCAATGGCGCCCGAGCCCGCCGAACCGCCGGCTCTGATCTCTCTGGACGATCTGTATCTCACCAGTATTGATCCGATCAATCTGGGGCTGGATGCTGTTGCACTGCCGGATGTGCGGCAACAACAGACCGACAGCGTGATTGCAGCGCTTTCCGCACCAGCGGGCGCTGGCGTCCGCTTTGATCTGGATGATCAGGGGCTGGTTCGGCCAACGCCCGAAGGTGCCCTCAGCCCAGAAGGACACCGGGTCTTTGCCGGAAATCCGCCGCGTGTGCCACCAAATCGTCCAGACCCACAAACCAGGCCAGCGGTTGTTGATCCGGAATTGCAGCGGTTGGCCGCAGCCCGTCCTCAAGCGCGCCCTGAAGGTTTGGTAGAAAACAACGAGCGTTCCACGCTCGGCGGGCTGACACGCTCGGAGCTGGCCGACTATCGCCCGCGGCTGCGACCCGAGACAGTGGCAGCAACTGCCGCGTCGGCTGCAGAGGCAGCATCCGCGGCAAGTCTGTTTTCGCCCGGTACCGGCCCCGGCGTCAGTGATGATCAAGAACTGGCCGATGATATTGCGGATGCGATTGACGTCTCTATCCGCCCGGATTCCCGCCCCGCTGACTTCAGCAACCTGATCGATCGCTCAAACAAGGGTCAGGACAGCGAAACACGCACGGCCGCCGTCGCACCGCAGCGTGTAACGCCCAGTATTCCATCCAGCGCCTCGGTGACCAAGCAGGCTACGGTTCGCAATGCAATAAACCTGCGAAAAATCAATCTTGTGGGCGTGTACGGCAAGCCGTCTGACAGGCGCGCATTGGTTCGTTTGCCAAACGGCCGTTACCAAAAGGTCCAAGTCGGCGACAAGATTGACGGCGGTCAGGTCTCCGCCATTGGCGATGCCGAATTGCGTTATCAGAAAAGCGGTCGAAATGTCGTACTCAAGATGCCCTAGTTGAAGCGGCTCTCTTCGTGATCATGCAGAAGAGAGCACATGAACAGGGCATTGCGGCAACCACACGTTCTATTCCGCAGCCAATTCGCCGTTGTTGATCTGTTCCTGCTCGATGCTTTCAAACAGCGCTTTGAAATTGCCCTCGCCGAACCCGTCATCACCTTTGCGCTGAATGAATTCAAAGAATATCGGCCCAATGACCGTCTTTGAGAAAATCTGCAGCAGGATTTTGGTTTCCCCGCCGTCGACAACGCCTTCGCCATCGATCAGGATGCCGTGCTTTTTCATCCGGTCCAGCGGCTCTTCATGGCCAACCACCCGCTCATGGCTGAGCGCATAGTAGGTATCAGGCGGCCCCGGCATGAACTTTAGGCCCCGCGATGCGATCTCATCGGTGCTATCGTAGATATCGCTTGATCCGACAGCGATATGCTGAATGCCTTCGCCGTTGTATTTCTTCAGATAGGCTACAATCTGACCTGTCTCACCACGGTCTTCGTTGATCGGGATACGGATCCGACCGCAAGGGGATGTCAGCGCACGGCTCAGCAAGCCAGAAAACTTTCCCTCAATATCAAAAAAGCGGATTTCCTTGAAATTGAAGAGGTCGCCGTAGAAGCGGAACCACTTGTCCATGTTGCCCTTGTGCACATTGTGGGTCAGGTGATCGAGATAGTAGAAACCCACGCCTGCAGGCTTTGACTGCTCGATCCAGTCATACTCCTGATTGTAGGGGCTGGTATCGTAGTACTGGTCCACGAAATAAAGCAACGATCCGCCAATCCCGACGATCGTCGGAACATCCAGCACTTTGCCGTCGCCTTCATAGGGCGTTGCCCCCTTTGCCACGGCGTGTGCAAAGGCATGTTGCGCATCAGCGACGCGCCATCCCATGGAGGGGGCACAAGGGCCGTGCTCCTGCACGAACTTGGCAGCAAAACTGTCCGGGTCCGCGTTCAGAACGTAAGTGATGTCACCCTGCTGCCAAAGTTCGATCTGTTTGGTCTTGTGGTTGGCCACATGCGCATAGCCCATACGCGCAAACAGATCTCGCAGTTCCTGCGGATCGGGATGTGCAAATTCGACAAACTCAAAGCCGTCGGTGCCCGCCGGATTGCTTTCGGTTATTTTGGATTTCGGCGCATTGTGCGGGAAAGGACCCATTGTGGACACTCCTGGTTCGAGGCTTGGGCGCACGAGTGCGCTTCCGATGCCGGAATTTTCATCAGTTTAGCCCCGTTGATGTGCGGCGTTTGCGCAAAGTTTTGCACTACCCTGTTCATTTCCGCGTGTTTCCCGCATAATTATCTGAACAAATGTAAAAGTTACGCGAAAATGCTTGATTTAATCGACTCGCGGCTTCTGGCCGCAATACAAAAGAACGCCCACCTGACGGCTCAGGAGCTGGGAGAATTACTGCACCTGTCGCCCAGTCAGGCGGGCCGCCGTCGCCAGCGGTTGGAAACCGAAGGCTACGTTCAGGGGTATGCCGCCCGGCTCGACGCCGCGCGACTTGGGCTGAATGTACAAGGTTTTGTGCAGGTTCATCTTGGCACACACGGGCCAGACCACTCGCGCAGCTTCGCAAGTCTGATCGACACCCGGCCCGAAATCACCAGCGCATGGACAATGACGGGCGATGCAGACTATTTATTGAGAGTATACTGCACAGATTTGCCCGCGCTCAATCGCTTGATTCACGAAGTGTTGCTTCCCCATCCGGCGGTATCGCGCGTACACAGTCAAATTGTCATGGACCAGCTGAAAAGCGACGGTCCCCTGCCCACCTGACGTCAACTAAAGAAAGAATCGCCTGATGGAAGGTTTCCTGTTCCAAGCCTCAATTTACCTCGCCGCTGCCGTGATCGCCGTACCGATCGCCGCCCGACTTGGATTGGGCTCCGTACTGGGTTATCTCGCCGCAGGAATTATCATCGGTCCGGTATTGGGCCTTGTCGGATCTGAAACGCAGGATTTGCAGCATTTCGCGGAATTCGGCGTGGTTATGATGCTGTTTCTGATCGGACTTGAGCTTGAACCGCGCGCGTTATGGGACATGCGCCACAAATTGCTGGGCCTGGGCGGTTTGCAGGTTGTTCTGAGCACACTGGCGCTGATGGCGATTGCGTTGGCCTACAACCAGCCATTTGGTGTCGCGCTTGCGATTGGCCTGACGCTGTCGCTCAGTTCGACTGCTATCGTGCTTCAGACACTCTCCGAAAAGGGTTTGACCCAGACCAGCGGCGG
>Ga0102812_10002331_pt1 | contig 12858 bp, 6 predicted proteins | sample ColrivemetaGS713_FD_79334 | JGI IMG/M metagenome (GOLD analysis project Ga0102812, IMG submission 79334) | Estuarine microbial communities from the Columbia River estuary - Flood tide ETM metaG S.713 | ecosystem: Environmental > Aquatic > Marine > Intertidal zone > Estuary | place: USA: Columbia... | reverse complement strand
CTTGGCAACAATTACGTCAGATGCACGGTACGGTATCTTGTCTAAGTCTGGAGCGGATGCTAAGAAAATGTTCACAGACAAGGTTGTACCAATATCCGTCAACTACCCGTTCTTTTTCAAACCGATCCAGGACGGTATGGACAGGCCCAAGACAGAACTTGCCTATAGAATACCAGCCAGTAGACTCACTAGAAAATCCATACAAAATAAACAGGACAAAGAGTTATTGGAAGGGCTCGACACAACAATTGACTGGAAGAATACCGGCGACAACTCCTACGATGGAGAGAAGCTTAAACTCCTCGTCCACGACGAATCGGGGAAATGGGAAAGGCCGGACAACATCCTCAACAACTGGAGGGTTACGAAAACAACACTAAGGCTAGGAGCAAGAATTATCGGCAAGTGTATGATGGGGTCAACATCAAACGCTTTAGACAAAGGAGGTGAAAATTTTAAAAAGCTTTATAATGACTCAGACGTCACGAAAAGAAACCGTAATGGCCAGACTAAGTCAGGATTATATTCTTTGTTCATACCTATGGAATGGAATTACGAAGGATTCATTGACAATTATGGAATGCCTGTATTCGATACCCCATCAGAAGATTGTGTTGGCCCTCATGGAGAGCACATCGACGTCGGAGTCATCGAGCACTGGAACAATGAGGCTGAAGGATTAAAAAGCGACCAGGACGCTCTAAATGAGTTTTACAGGCAGTTCCCACGCACAGAGGAACACGCTTTTAGAGATGAAACAAAAAACAGTATATTTAATTTAGTAAAAATATACGAACAAATAGATTATAACGAGGATTTAGCAAATACAAACGTTGTTAATGTCGGTAGTTTTTCTTGGGAGAATGGTATAAAAGATACAAAAGTAAGATTTACACCAAATCCAAATGGAAGATTCAAAATATCGTGGGTACCTAATTATAATTTGCAGAACCAACAATATACTAAGAATGGTTTAAAATTCCCAGGCAATGAGCACATGGGAGCTTTTGGATGTGATAGTTACGATATATCCGGCACCGTTGATGGAAAGGGATCTAAAGGAGCGTTGCACGGATTAACCAAGTTTAGCATGGAAAACGCACCACCAAACCACTTCTTTTTAGAATACATAGCTAGACCGCAAACATCTGAAATGTTTTTTGAAGATGTATTAATGGCTTGTGTATTTTATGGGATGCCGCTTTTGGCTGAGAATAACAAACCTAGGCTTTTATATTATTTTAAAAGAAGAGGGTACAGGGGTTATTCTATGAATCGTCCCGATAAAGTATGGAACAAGCTATCTGTTGCAGAAAAAGAAATAGGTGGAATACCTAACTCTAGCGAAGATATAAAACAGGCTCACGCCGCGGCAATTGAAGCTTACATAGATAGATATGTTGGTTTAAGATCAGACGGTCAATACGGGGACGTGTATTTTAATAACACATTGAATGATTGGGCTAAGTTTGATATAAACAAAAGAACAAAGTATGATGCAGCGATAAGTTCTGGACTAGCTATCATGGCGTGTAATCGCCACCTATATAGACCAGTTGCGCCTGTTCAAAAACAAACGTTAAATTTAAATATTGCTAAATACACAAATAGCGGTACAACATCGAAAATAATAAAATAATATATGGCTGAGTCAGTTGTAAAAAGTTTTTTCCCTAGCCAAGTAGCTAGCGACGCTGAAAAAGTGTCATCGGAGTATGGCCTTCGAGTTGGTAGAGCTATTCAAGATGAATGGTTTAAATCTGATTCAGGCACTGCGAGATATAAGAGCAATCAAAACACGTTTCATAGTTTAAGATTATATGCAAGAGGCGAACAACCTATACAAAAATATAAAGATGAATTATCTATTAACGGTGATTTATCTTATTTAAATTTAGATTGGAAGCCAGTGCCTATCATATCAAAGTTTGTTGACATACTAGTTAACGGCATAGCTGAAAGAGCTTTTGATATAAAAGCATATTCACAAGATCCATACGGCGTAAGCAAACGAACGGCTTATATGGAATCTATTATTCGTGACATGCAGACAAAAGAGTTAAACGAATATGCGCAAGCGGAATTTGGTATTAACCTTTTTGAAAACCAACCAGAGTTGCTTCCGGATAGTCAGGAAGAATTAGAAATACACATGCAGCTAAGTTACAAGCAAGCTGTTGAAGTGGCGGAAGAACAAGCAATCCAAACATTGTTAGACGGTAATAACTACGACTTAACAAAAAAGAGAATCATATATGATTTATCTGTAATTGGTATTGGCGCTGTTAAGAATAGATTTAGCAAGTCAGAAGGTGTTGTAGTTGATTATGTAGACCCGGCTAATTTAGTATACTCTTATACTGAATCACCGTATTTTGACGATATATATTATTGTGGTGAAGTTAAAAGCATCCCTTTAAACGAATTAAAAAAGCAATTTCCAAATTTAACCCAGGAAGATATGGAGAGCATATCAAAACAAGGGTTTCAGAATAACGGCTTTTACGATAGATCAATAAGAAATTATGATCAATCTGATAGTAACACAGTTCAAGTTTTGTATTTCAACTTTAAAACATACATGAACGAGGTTTACAAAGTTAAAGAAACTGCAACTGGAGCAACAAAGATATTAGTAAGAGATGATCAGTTTGATCCACCCGTTGAAATGCTTGAAGAGCAATTCGGTAAAATGTCTAGATCACTAGAGGTACTTTATGAAGGGGTACTTGTATTAGGTACAGACTATTTGCTAAAATGGGAAATAGCCAAGAATATGATGCGTCCAAAGAGCGACCAAACTAAGGTTCTAATGAACTATAGTATAGTGGCTCCTAGAATGTATAAAGGTAAAATCGAATCAATTGTTAGTAGAATAACAGGGTTTGCTGATATGATTCAGTTGACTCACTTAAAACTACAACAAGTTATGTCTAGGTTAGTACCTGATGGTGTTTATCTTGACGCTGACGGTTTAGCTGAGATAGATTTAGGTAACGGAACGAACTATAATCCGCAGGAGGCCTTGAACATGTTCTTCCAAACAGGTTCTGTTATAGGTAGATCTATGACCCAAGAAGGAGATATGAATCCTGGCAAAGTGCCTATACAAGAAATTGCTAGCGGTTCAGGTGGTCAAAAATTACAATCCTTAATATCTACTTACAACTATTACCTTCAAATGATCCGAGATGTTACTGGATTAAATGAAGCTAGAGATGGAAGCACACCTGATTCTAGAGCTTTAGTAGGTATACAAAAGATGGCGGCTGCAAATTCAAATACCGCTACAAGACATATATTAGATGCTGGTCTTTTCTTGACAGCTCAGTTAGCGGAATGCTTGTCATTACGTATATCAGATATATTAGAATATTCACCATCCGCTGATGCTTTTGTTCAAAAGATAGGTGGACATAATGTAGCCACTCTAAAAGAAATGGAGGATTTGCACTTATATGATTTTGGTATATTCTTAGAATTAGCGCCAGATGATGAGCAAAGAGCTATGTTAGAAAATAACATTCAGACAGCTTTATCTGCTGGTTTAATTGATTTAGCGGATGCTATTGACATTAGAGAAATAAAAAATATAAAATTAGCTAATCAAGTTTTAAAGATTCGTAGAAAAAAGAAACAAGAACAAGATCAGTTAATGCAACAGCAGAATATGCAAGCTCAAGCGGAGGCAAATGCTCAAGCTCAGCAAGTAGCTGCTCAGGCGGAAGTACAAAAGAACGAAGCTATTACCGCTCAAAAAGCACAACTAATGCAAATGGAAAATCAATTTGATTTACAAAAAATGCAAGCGGAAGTTGCTGCTAAGAAAGAGTTGATGGCTCAGGAATTCCAATACAATATGCAATTAAAAGGATTGGAAACCCAAGGCCAGAAGCAAAAAGAGTCTGAAAAAGAAGACAGAAAAGATCAAAGAACACAATTACAAGCAACACAACAAAGTAAGTTAATAGATCAAAGACAAAACAATACCCCTCCAAAAAGCTTTGAATCTAGCGGAAATGACATTATTGGCGGAGGATTTGACTTAGGTTCTTTCGAGCCTAGGTAATAATAATAGTAATAATTATATAATATTTTATCATGTTAGAAAACCAAGTAGAACAAGAAGACCTCGTTACTCCTGAGAGTAATCAGGAACAGCCCGCAGCTGAAGAGCAAGCGGTCGAAAAACCCGTTGACTCAGCGGTGTCTCAAGACGAAGAAGGTACGATTAAAGTAGACTTTAGTAAATTTAGTACTGAAGAGGAAAAACCGGAAGAGCAACAAGAAGTTGCAGCTGAAGAAGTTGCAGAAGAGGTTACAGAAGAAGTTGTTGTTGAGGCTGAAGCACTTGAAGAAATTACAGAAGAAGAGGTTCAAGAGCAAACAGAACAACTCACTGACGAAGTTGCAGAAGCTATAGCTGAGCAAGAAGAAACAGGCATAGGATTACCAGAAAATATTCAAAAAGTTGTAGACTTTATGAATGATACTGGAGGTACTTTACAAGATTACGTAAAACTAAATACAGATTACTCTAGCTTAAATGGTAATCAACTATTGAGAGAGTACTACGAAAGTTCAAGACCTCATCTAGACAAAGAAGAGATTGACTTCTTAATGGAAGATAATTTCAATTATGACGAAGATATAGACGAGGAGAGAGATATAAGAAAAAAGAAAATAGCTTATAAAGAAGAGCTAGCTAAGGCTAAAAACCACTTAGATGGTTTAAAGTCTAAATATTACGAAGAAATTAAAGCTGGATCAAGGTTAAATCCTGACCAACAAAAAGCTGTAGAGTTTTTTAATCGATATAGTAAAGAACAAGAAACGGTTAAACAAGAACAAGAACAGCAATCAAAAATATTTTTACACCAAACAGATAGCGTTTTCAATAATGAATTCAAAGGTTTTGATTATTCAGTTGGAGACAAGAAATATAGGTTTAAAGTTAAAGATACCACGGAGATTAAAAATACCCAAAGCGACATCAATAATTTCGTCAAGAAGTTCTTGAACGACAAAAATGAAATGGTAGACGCAAAAGGTTATCACAAATCTCTATTTACAGCAATGAACGCTGATGCAGTTGCTAATCACTTTTACGAACAAGGAAAAGCTGATGCAATGAAAAGCAGTATAGCGAAATCCAAAAATGTAGATATGGATCCGAGAGGGACTCATGAAAAAGTAACTACAGCAAATGGGTGGACAATACGTGCGGTACCCGGCAATAGCGTTAATGGTTCAAAGCTGAAAATCAAAAAAAGATAATTAACCATTAAAAATTTAAAAAAATGGCAGGTTTTGCAACAACGCCAGCGACGCTGGCAAACTTAAGTCACTTAACCCCACGCCCAATAAAGGGCTTGTTCGGTGACAACTATCTTTCTGTAGGAGAGATGGATTTTACACAACAATTTTTACCTGAAGTATATGAGAAAGAAGTAGAGCGTTTTGGAAACAGAACTATCTCTGGATTCTTACGTATGGTAGGAGCTGAGATGCCTATGGCTTCTGATCAAGTAGTATGGTCTGAGCAAGGTAGATTACATATCGCTTATGACGATGTAACAGTAGTAGATACAACTAACCTTACATTCCCAGTTGGTCACTTAATTGGTCCAGGAATGACTATTATTGTATCTAAAGGCTATACAACTCAAAAGGCGTATGTAAAAGCTGTAACAGGACAAAACGTAGAAGTAGATACTTATGGTGCTGTTTCTGGTATCACTGTTACTGGTGGAGATGTTAAAGCATTTGTATACGGTTCTGAGTATGCTAAAGGAACTAGCAACGCTGGTAACTCAATTGATGCTTCATTCACAACTTTCAACAACAAACCAATCATCCTTAGAGATAAGTATAATGTAAATGGTTCTGATGTTGCTCAAATCGGTTGGGTTGAAGTAACTACTGAAGCTGGTACTTCTGGATACTTATGGTACTTAAAGTCTGAGCACGAAGCACGTATTCGTTTCGAAGATCAATTAGAAATGGCTATGGTTGAAGCTGAGAAATCAACAGACATTAACGGTGCAGTACGTAATATTACGCCTGCTGCTGGATTCGGCGGAGGTAGTGCAATTACTGGTTCTGACGGTTTATTCTCTGTACTTGAGGAAAGAGGCCTTGTATACAACGACGCTAATTTTGGAGCTGCTGGCGCTGGTGGCGCACCAAGCCCAGGTTTAGGTGAATTCGATACTATTCTAGCTGAATTAGACAAGCAAGGAGCTATTGAAGAAAACATGCTTTTCTTAGATAGAACAACTTCTTTGTCTATTGACAACATGTTAGCTCAGCAGAATACTTACGGAGCTGGTGGTACATCTTACGGTGTATTCGACAACTCTGCAGATATGGCTTTGAACTTAGGATTCTCAGGTTTCCGAAGAGGTTCTTATGACTTTTACAAAACTGACTGGAAATATCTAAACGACTCTACTACTCGTGGATTAGTTGCTGATGTTGAGGGGGTTTTAGTACCAGCAGGAACTTCAACTGTTTACGACCAACAATTAGGAAAGAATATCTCACGACCATTCTTACACATTCGCTACAGAGCTTCTGAAGCTGATGACCGTAGGTTGAAGTCTTGGGTGACTGGATCAGTTGGAGGCAACTTCACAAGTGACGCGGATGAAATGAATGTTCATTTCTTATCTGAAAGAGCATTATGTGTACAAGCTGCTAACAACTTCGTATTGTTGAAAGCTACTACATAGTAAGTAAATTTATGTAATTTTTACCCTCGTTGAATCTACGGGGGTAATTATTACTCTTATTAATTATTTAATTTTATTATATCATGGCTAAAAAAGCTACAAAAGCAGAAGAAACAATTGAGGTTGCACCTCAGCCAGTTGTTGCAAAAAAAGTAACAGCTCAAGAACCCACTAAACCAACGTGGGAAATTAAAGATAGATTATATACACTAAAAAGTAATAAACGTCCTTTAGTATTTACTGTTCCATCAATGCATACTGCCAAGCGGCCATTATTGTGGTTTGATGAAGAAAAAGGTTATCAGCGTGAATTAAAATACGCAACAAATCAAAGGTCTCCATTTGTTGATGAACAACAAGGACCAGCTACATTGGGTAGAATTGTTCTAAGAGATGGCGCTTTAAGAGTTCCTAAAGAAAACCAAGTTTTACAAAAACTTTTATCTTTGTATCATCCGTATAAAGACGAATTATATGAAGAATACAAACCAGTGCAACAAGCTGCGAATCAATTAGATTGGATTGAAGCTGAGATAGAGGCATTGAATTTAGCTAAGGCATTAAGTATTGATGAGCTAGAAGCTGTATTAAGAGTTGAATTTGGAAATCAAGTAAACGAATTATCTAGTAGTGAATTGAAACGAGATGGTTTATTATTTGCAAAAAAGAAACCTTTATTGTTCATAGAATTAGCGAATGACGAGAACGTTCAGCTTCGTAACTTTGGTATTAAAGCAACAGAAGCACGTATAATCAAACTTTCGCCAGATCAAAGAACATTTACATACGGGGATAACAATAGAAAACTTATGACAATCCCATTTGATGAAAATCCATACTCAGCATTAGCTGCGTGGTTTAAGACGGATGATGGTGTAGAAGTTTATAAGGCAATTGAAAAAAGACTTTAAATAGTCACTCATAGTGGTTAAGCCATCTTTGAGGTGGCTTAATTACTATAAATAAAAAAATATGGCTGTAAGCATAGATACTGTTTATCAAAGAGTATTATCAATACTCAATAAAGAACAACGAGGGTATGTTACGCCTCAGGAATTTAATTTATTTGCAAATCAAGCGCAACTAGATTTATTTGAACAATACTTTTACGATATAAACCAATTTGGAAGATTGCCCGGTAATGATACCGAGTACTCTGATATGCTAAAACTACTTGACGAAAAGATTTCTATTTTCGAAACAAGAAAAACTAACCTCCAATATAATTTTGGCTCAAATGGCACGTTTATATTACCAGATGACTTGTACCGTCTAGGTACCGTTATATACAAAAACTCCACTACTAAATTAATACTAGATCCAGCTCAGGGTCCAGAAACGCCTCAAACAACTATTGAAGAGATTGAGGTTGAGCGTATTAATGCTAATGAGTTTTTATACATAAACTCATCTCCACTAACCAAACCAAGAAATGTTCGCCCATTATACGTAGCCGATTATAGAGGCTTAAAAGTATACGGAGATGTAGAAATAACAGCTGACATTGATTTGACTTATGTTAAGCAACCTGCTAAAGTAGAATGGAAATACCAAATGGTATTAGGTGAAGCTTTATATGACTCATCATTCTCGGTTAACTTTGAATTGCATGCGTCTGAAGAAACTGAATTGGTTATAAAAATACTAGAGCTTGCAAGTTTAGCGACTAAAGATTTACAGGTTAATCAAATAGCTACTCAAGAGGAGATTAGAAACACACAACAAGAAAAATCATAATAAATGGGATTACTTACTCAAAACAATGAACAATATTACCTTGGAGCTGATGGGCAATGGAACAGCTGGGATGAGAACTATGGTGATTACCAATTTACTACTATAAAAGATGTAATTAATAACTTTATTATATCCTATACTGGAGAAGACAAAATAATCAGCAAGATAAAAAGAACAGATGTTTTATTTCACGCTATGCGTGGTATACAAGAGTTCAACTTTGATGTCTTGCCTTCAAATAAATCTGTTGAAATAGAAATAGGTCCGCAGTTGTATTTTGTGTTGCCACAGGATTATGTTAATTATGTAAAGCTTACCTGGAATGACAACGGTATAGAACGAGTAATATATCCTACTTCTAAAACTAGCAACCCATTACCGATACTCCAAGATCACAACTACGAGTATTTGTTTGATCAGCAGAATAGAGAAATATTAGAAGCACAAGAATCTAACACATGGCATGATTTCAGACAAAGAGGAACTAGTAACGACAGCAGCTTAAATGAACAAGCAGCAGACTTGCTTAAGAAGGGTAATAATGGGCAAAGATACGGTTTGGATCCGCAATACATGCAATCCAACGGAGTATTCTTTATAGATCCTATACAAGGCTTAATTAGGTTTAGTTCTGACATGTGCAACCGTATTGTGACATTAAAATATGTTTCTGACGGATTAGCTACAGACGAAGAAATGGTTATCCATAAGCTAGCAGAAGAGGCATTATATAAGTACATTGCTTACGCTGTTCTATCTGTTAGGCCTAATATACCAGAATACGTTGTACAAAGGTTTAAAAAAGAATCATCTGCTGCTAAAAGAAACGCTAAGCTAAGACTATCAAATATAAAATTAGAAGAGATAACCCAGATAATGAGAGGGAAGTCTAAACAAATAAAACACTAGTATGGCAGAATTCTTACACACCTTTCGCGGCGGCAAAATGAATAAAGACGTCGACGAAAGATTAATACCAGAAGGCCAATATAGGGATGCGTTGAACTTAGAAATATCTACTTCAGAAGGTTCAGACACAGGTGCATTACAAAATATAAAAGGTAACACTGAGATTATAAACAAAGCATATAGCGCAAATACAAATTCTTTTACAGAGTGGAGTAGTGACTATATAAATAGCTTGACAAACGCGTATTGCATCGGTAGCTTTGTAGATACAATAACAAATAAGATATATTGGTTCGTGGCATCGAATGAGGCTAGCGTTATAGCTGAGTTTATTACTGCTACAAAAGTTATTCGCCCTTTGCTTGTTGAAAATAAAACAGTTTCCAATAACTTAAACTTTTCAAAAGACTACTTAATAACAGGTGTAAGTGTTATTGATAACGTATTATACTGGACAGATAACCAAAAAGAACCTAAAAGACTAAATATTGGGGACTTTCAAAATTCAACAACTGATTTTATAACTCACTCTAAAATATACAATAGAGACTTTTTAGAGGAAGATATTACTGTAATAAAGAAATCACCCTTAGAAGCACCAAGCTTAGATATGCACGCTAGTGTTGTCGGTGGGCCAGGTACAGGTATAACTCCAGTTACCACAGAATATACTGTTACAGACAGAGAGAACTTCACATATATACCCACTAACAATGATCCAGTGGATTACGTTTCTATGCCCACTTATGCAGAAGCACAGAGCAATCCATCAGAATATCCATCTGGTATAACAGGACAGGTAGCAATAAATGTTAGCAGCGCTCCACTGTGGGCTGCTGGTAGTATAGTTAACCTATCTGGCAGTTATGTTGGTGACTACAATCAAGAAATGGAATTTGGTATTAGAGCAGAGGTTGTCTCTGGTTCTGGTACAACATCTATTACTATAAATATATTGTCTATATCACAAGATATTAATAAAACTTATGATGACCTAGATAATATACAGCCAATTGAGTGGCAGGTGCTTTTAGAAGAGGATATGCCTATGTTTGAGTTCCGCTTTGTAAGATTTGCGTACAGATGGAAATACAAAGACAATCAATTCTCTACATTTTCACCGTGGACAAAACCTGCTTTCTTAGGCAACGAGTTTAAATATGTTTCATCAGATGCCTATAATATAGGTATGACCAACAATATACGTAAGCTTGATATACTAGATTTAGAGTGGGGTAATGATGACGTAAAAGAAATAGAGGTATTATACAAGGAGTCTATATCTACAGCTGTTTACTTAGTAGACACTATTGACGACAAAACAGTAACCTCTCTTAGTATAAACTCAGAAATTATTGGAGCCGTTGTTGAGGCTAACCAAATAATAAGACCATGGGATAATGTACCTAGAAAAGCACAAGCACTTGAGATTACCAAAAATAGAATTATATATGGTAACTACTTGCAAAACTATAATGTGCCCGCTGTAATAGATATCAGTGTCGACAAACAAACATTAGATCACCCAAGTGTTACAGATGAATCGCTACTTAGAATGCCTTATGATTCTATAAAATCACTAAGAACATACCAAGCGGGATTATTATACTTAGATAAATACGGCAGAGAAACACCAGTATTTACAAACAACAATGCGTCTATCGCAATTCCAAAGTCAGACGCTGCGTCTGTAACTAGCCTTAAGTTTATATCTAACCATGCACCTCCTGCGTGGGCTACGCATTTTAAATACTTTATAAAAGAAACTTCTAACGAATACTACAACCTAGCATTAGATAGATACTACGACGCAGAGGACGGCAACGTTTGGTTAAGTTTCCCATCTTCAGAAAGAAATAAAATAACAGACGATACATACCTAGTGCTTAAAAAGCAACATGATACTGATATATACGTAGCTGAAGACGCCAGGTATAAAGTGCTTGCTATTGAAAATGAAGCACCAGAATACATCGCTACATTTAATAGGTCCGTTGCATTTGCGAGAGTGACAACAGTAACAGGGTTTGAGCCAGATTTTCTTAGAATAGAATTTGACGGCCCAACTGGGGCTGGTAATAATGACCCTTTCCAAGAAGCATTCACTTCAGAACATTTGATATCTGTTAGATTTGGATCGGCAAGAACTGAAGATTACAGGATAGCGAGTGGAGGCCCGACAGGTGTAGGATCCAGATACGAGGTTTTATCAGATACTCCATTCGGGGAGGATGCTAATTTCCTTGATGATGTTCCTAATGGAGCCCAGGTTAATATAAATGTTTTTAAAGAAGTACAAGAAAACAAACCAGAATTTCAAGGTAGATTTTTTGTAAAAATTAATAAAGATTTTGCATTTGAAGAAAACGTTATAAAACCTTTTGATGCAATGAATAAGGTATATGGTGTTCTTGGAGAACAGCGTATAAATGTATTTAAACAAAGTACAAACACAGAAGGTAACGGTAACAAATTTGGATGGAACTATCAAGATCCAGGAGAAGATGATGATCCTTGGTTTGAATGTTGTGGCGATAACTTTAATAAAGAAAAAGTTATGGGCTTTGGTGCCTGGGGAGGTAATGGCGTATGGAAGAGTGAGAACACGAAAGCGTGGTACAACCCGCCAACAAACGGGGAGTCTAGCTTTGGTTTTGGGTGCGCTGGAGTCAGCGGTAGTTCTTATCTTGGCCCACTAGCTGGAGATGTTGGTCAAAACAATGGTTTAATGCAACCTGGTGTTTTGGTAAGGTTTGTAGACAATAGAAACGGGGATAAAAGTAATGTTTACGGTGTTAAAGATGTAGAAGCTTATAGATCAAGAAGAGGAAAAATGAGAACTTGTGGCTGGTTCCCCTGTACAAACTGTTGCGCGGACAGCGATAATGGTAACCACATGTACTCTATATCTGTTCTTTTAGATTCTGCATTAGGACCAAACGGTAGCATAGACTTTTTTGCAAAGTTCAATGGAGATCGGAATTCGTTAGATAATGCCTTTGGCGGATCTTTGCCTCGCATACAAGTTTTAGAAGAAGCTATTGGAGATGGTAATAAAATTTTGACATCGACGAATCCAGCTATATTTGAAACTGAGCCAAAAGAAGCAATTGATCTTGATTTATACTACCAAGCAACAGGAGCAATACCTATAAACCAACATGGAGTTGAGTTCACTTTAGATTGGCACAACTGCTATTCTTATGGTAACGGTGTAGAATCCAATAGGATTAGAGATGATTACAATCAACCTACTATAGACAAAGGGCCAATTGTTTCAGCTCCCTTAGATGAGCCCTATGGTGAAGAAAGAAAAAGCAACGGATTAATATACTCTGGTATATATAACGGTAATGCTAATATAAATAACTTAAATCAATTTATACAAGGATTAAGCATAACTAAAGATTTAAACCCTATATATGGGCCTATTAGAAAGCTTTATACAAGAGATACTGATTTGGTTACATTTTGTGAG
>Ga0102812_10002330_pt1 | contig 12865 bp, 11 predicted proteins | sample ColrivemetaGS713_FD_79334 | JGI IMG/M metagenome (GOLD analysis project Ga0102812, IMG submission 79334) | Estuarine microbial communities from the Columbia River estuary - Flood tide ETM metaG S.713 | ecosystem: Environmental > Aquatic > Marine > Intertidal zone > Estuary | place: USA... | reverse complement strand
CCATGATCAACCCCAATCGTTACCTCTTGATTGCGATTCTGACCACTCTAGTGGTGATGATTGCACTATCAGTGTTTTACTATTACAGAGCTATCCATGGCTTGCAGAGCGCTCGACTGCAAACCGATCTTGCGATCAGTCAGCACCTTCCCGACGCTATATTCGAACAACTTCAATCGTCCCCTGCTGATCAGGCCCAGACAGGCCCGTTGCATCATCAAACCCGACCTTCGCAGCCTCTAGAATGGAACACCAACGGTCTGGATGTCATCGCTTTGGAGTTGCTGAGTCCGCAGCGTGCGACTCTGTTGATCCTTGGTGAGCGCCCCCCAAGGATAAAGGTCGCCAATGCTGCCGAGTTTGATCAGGTAAAACAGGGCCGTAGTGTGACTCAGCTCGTCTCTCCAGGATGGTTTGGCGCACAGGGGAGTGGTGAAGATCCTCGCCATATCCAGATCAGCCAGATAGCTATTACTCTTCCTGACGAAAACCGAGCCAGTGCTGTGTTGGAAGTTTACTCGGATGTTAGTGATAAGGTTAAGGCGATCTATTGGACACTAGTGCTGATGTTGGGATTGATGTTCATCAGTTTGGGTAGCTTGAATCTATTTTTGTACCTGAGGCTGAAACAGGACAAGCATAATATACAACGGGTGCTGGAAAAAGAGACCAAAGCGATCCGTAAAGTGGATCATGATGCACTGACCGGGTTGCCGAATAGGGCGATATTGAATCGCCGCCTAGCCCAAGCAGTGTCACACAGTGAGAAACAGCATCACTCGGTAGTGGTCATGTTTCTCGATCTGGATGGTTTTAAAGCCGTTAATGACTCCCACGGCCATCAAATCGGTGATCAGGTGTTGAAAATCGTTGCCCAGCGATTGAACGATTGTGTGCGTCAAGAAGATACCATTGCTCGCTTAGGCGGCGATGAGTTTGTGGTGGTGCTACCGATGTTCGATACCCGCTATACCGAACAGGCACCGGAGGTGGCCCAGCGAATTCTCGAAAGTTTGGCCACGCCCATGAAGCTACAGGACAAAGAGTTGCAACTGGGCTGCAGCGTGGGCGTGAGTCGCTATCCAGATGATGGACATACGGCGGAAACCCTCTTGAAATGTGCAGATATAGCAATGTATCAGGCCAAGGAGCAAGGTCGGAATAATGTACAGTTCTTCAGCCGTAAGCCGGCCGGGAGTATGTCTGTGCCGACCAATTTAAAAAAGGATCTGCAGCAAGCACTGCAGCGCCGCGAATTTACCCTGCTCTATCAGCCGCAGCTGGACCTAAAAGACGAAGTTATAGTCGGGGTTACGGCCTGTTTATATTGGCTGCACCCTGTGTCAGGGATGAACCTGGCAGAAAAACTGCTACCGGTTGCAAAGAAACACAGCCCGGCACTGGTTGTCGGTCATTGGATGCTAGAAGAGGCTTGTTTACAGAGAAAGAGCTGGCTGCAGCAGGGCATTGCTAGCGTCCCGCTAGCGATATATCTGAAAGCGAATCTGTTCGATCTGGATGCGCTACCGAGCACCGTACAACAGGTGCTGGAAAGCACCCTGTTACCACCGCAGAATTTGGAGCTGGAACTGACAGGTTGCTTGTTAAATCAAGATCTAGACGTGGCATGTGCTACTCTAGGAAAACTCCGGTCTCTGGGTGTGAGGGTATCGGTTGATGGCACCGAATTTAGTCCGAATGATCTCTGTCAGTTGCCGTTAGATGCCATACGAATCGGTTCTCAGAGCACCCATCGACTACTGCATAAGGGTGCCGGATCGATTATCGTGCGTGCGATCATCGCCTTAGGGCGCCAACTCGCACATCCGGTTATTGCCGAAGGTGTGGATACGGTTGAACAGAGAGAGTATCTGCGCGCCAAGGGCTGTGATCAAGTGCAGGGGACGTGTAATACTGCGCCGCTGCCGACGCAGGAGATGCTGAAGCTACTTCGCCTTCGAAAGCGCCTAGTCGCTGACCGCGATGCTGAGGTACTTGTCAGTGCGTCTTGAGCGCGTCCTAAAACCAGACACGCTTGCAGCAGATGAATTACTACAAATTACGCCAGTTCGCTAGGATCGATCACCACGCCTAGCGAGCGTTTGTCGATCATCTTTTTGTCTTTGAACACTTTGTAGCGGAATGTGACTTTCTTCCCTACCTCGATCTCCAGGGTTTTATCTCCAGAGAGGTAGCTGTAACTATCGCCTTCGATACTGAGTTGGTGCATATAGTAGGGAGGCATCCCTACCCATTCATTAAATGGGCCTTCAGTCTCTATGGCTTCAAGAAGCCCTCTGCCAATCAATTTAGGCGTTTGGGCTCGGCCTTTACCACGTTTGAAATTGCCAGCCATAATCTATTTGTCCTAGGGTTATAAAATCTACAACGCAGCTTCTTGCTAGAGCTGGCTGCACCTTAGCAGACTATTCCGTTGCTGCAAGCTATTCAGGATGATTGGGGTGATTAAAGCCTGATACGAGCAACGCTTGTTAATGGCGTATCTGGCCTGACTCCGCTCATTGAGTCTCTGCTGCTTAGCACCCCGTATTCATCTAATTGTCCGGCAGGTGAATAGCAAAGACTATACTTCATAGCCTGAAGGTTTTAGGGTGTTCATGTTGTATTTCAAGCTTGGGATAATCTTATGATTCAGGATCTTAAAGGAGAAGAAACTTGGCGCTTATTGCGTATTTTAGCCGAGTTTACCGAGGGCTATGACAAACTCTCGGATGTGGGTTTTGCGGTTTCCGTGTTTGGGTCAGCTCGAATTAAGCCTGATTGTCCCTATTATCAGAAGGCTGAAGCGCTGTCTCGGAGGGTGGCTGAAGAGTACTTTACCATCATCACCGGCGGCGGGCCCGGAATTATGGAAGCGAGCAACAAGGGAGCCTATGAAGCTGGCGCCATGTCAGTGGGGTTGAATATTCAGCTGCCTATGGAACAGCATTCTAATCCTTACCAGAATCGATCCCTGGATTTCCGCTACTTCTTTGCCCGCAAGGCGATGTTTGTAAAATACTCTGTGGGTTACGTCTGTATGCCTGGCGGCTATGGCACTCTGGATGAATTCTTCGAGGCCTTAACGTTGATGCAGACGCTGAAAATATATCCCTTGCCTCTGATCCTGTTTGGTAGCGAGTTTTGGCAGGGATTGGTTGATTGGATGAAAGCCCAGCCGCTCAAACATGAGCTGATCTCAGCGGAGGATCTGGACATTATTACCGTGACCGATAATATCGAAGAGGTTGTGAGTGCTATCTGCGCACATAGGCAATGGAAGGAGCAGCAGATATCACTGGCTGATAGCGGTTTGAGTAAAGGGTAACAACCTATACATCAGGTGTCGTAACCCATGCAAAAAGTGCTGCTGGGTCTGTTGTTGATCGATATTGTCAGCGCCGCGCCGGTCATCGCTGACGAGGTGGACATATTAGCAGCAAGGGTTTATCGGCAAGGTGCACAATGGCAAGCAGATGTCACTTTGCGGCACTCTGATACCGGGTGGGATCACTATGCCGATCCCTGGCGTATATATGACCCCCAGGGGAGTGTTTTGGGGGAGCGAATTTTGTATTATCCACAGGTGGATGAGCAGCCCCCTTTACCCGCAGCTTGAAGGGTATAGCGATACCTGACAGGATTCGCTGGGTGGAGATCGAGGCCCATGATACCGTTTCGGGTTGGGCGTCTCAGCGTTTGCGTGTCAATATTGATCAACATTGAGTTGATGCATTCTGTTTCAGATGCTGACTTGGCCCGCACCACTCATACATTTTGAATAGACTTCAAACCCTGATTCATGGACTCCTTTTGATGGATAGCGCTGAAAGCTTGCAAGGCACAATCTCAACAGTTATCTCCCGCTTTAATAACCAGCGCCTCCCACGGGTGATGTCGATGAAGGAGAGGGTGTTGAAAGGCGAGCGGCTAGGCGAATTTGATCTGAGTTATCTGGAGCGGGTGATTCGCGATATGCGTCATATACGCCTGATTTCTAAAAATCATCCCCGTTATCAGGCACTGTTTGCGCACGTCATCGGCCTGTACGCGGATGTGACTGCCGCTGCGCTGGAAAATGAGCGTCAGGCCAATCGTCCTTAGCTATTTTTATAGCGCCTTGTTTGATGCATCCTCGCGTTACGATCCTAGTTGTAAATTCGGTAGTGGACTGTCCATGATCGCCGCGATGCTGCTAATGATCTCCTGCTCAGTCGCGCTGATCCGCTGATCCTGTTTGGCGCAGTTGGCTAAACCATTTAATAACCGGGGTTTGAGTAATGGCTTGGCAAGGCCAAGTTTGTTAACCGCTTTGATAAAGGCGGGTAGCTCACAAGCGGCGCTCGGCAGTATGCGAAGATTGTAGAGCCCAGCGCTTCCCACACCCCGGTTGAACGCCTTTTCTGCATCCTCTATCTGGCTGTTACCCCGATGGGCTAGTAGTGACATCACCAGCTGATACTCCTCACTGAGCTGTTGTGGTTCGCTATATTTCTCTTTGCGAGGGCGACGCTGGTTAAACTCGGCCGCCAGATAATGCTGTACCACCTGAAACAGGCACCATTCAAACAGATCGGTCTGTTGGTCAGCACGTATGACCAGCAGCAGTGTGTTCTTAAACGGCTGGTACTGTTCGGCAGATAAACATTTCAGTGCCGGTAAACAGAGCTGCACCAGAGGTAGATGTTGCAAACGGGATAGCCGTTGGCAGTCGATGAGCAGCTGTCGACAGACGGGTAAAATTCCCTGAACGGGTAGCTGCTGTATCAAACCCTCTTGCTTGTGTAGGGTCTCTGGCTGATCGCTGAGTAGCATGCAGAATATGATCGCCATCGCCCCTAGGGGTTCGTGGGCTTGTGCACGAAGCTGGCTAGGGATTTGCTCTAATTGTTCATGAATGTCGGCTAGGGACTCGGGTTTATCATTGAGTAGGTCTGCAGGGCCTCCGGCAAGCACTACGCCTAGCTGTAAGGCCTCCATTCGCTGCTGTTGCCTCAGTTGATCACGTTCATGCTGCTGTTGTTGCTGGCGTTTAATTTCACTGGGTTTGGGGTAGATGTAACTCCCGTCCCAATGCGGTTCGATTCTCAGGATGCGTTCTAGAAGCGGGGGGTGGGTCGCAAACAGTCCGCTGAGGGATTTTAAGGATTGGCCGAAAAACAGATGGCTGACTTCGCCACTAGCGGGACTGAGGAGTTCGGCACCATATTGGTGGCCGCCGATCACTTTGAAGGCATCGGCAATTCCTTGTGGATTACGGGTAAATTGTACCGCTGAGGCGTCGGCCAAAAACTCACGTTGCCGACTGACTGAGGCTTTGATCAGCTTGCCGAATAGCGTGCCGATCCAGCCGATCAGCATGAGCCCTAAGCCCAGCCCGAACAGCGCCAGATGGCCGTTGGAACCCTTGCCAGAACGTGAACTGCGCCTTGGGCTGAAACGCAGCAGTAGTTGACCGACCGAGCCAATAAACACGATTCCATGCAGTATCGCAATCAGGCGTAGATTGAGGCGCATATCGCCGTTGAGTATATGGCTAAACTCATGAGCGACCACACCTTGTAGTTGCGGCCTGTCAAAACGCTCGATACAGCCCTGAGTTAGGCCGATGACCGCATCGGCAGGGGTGTTGCCAGCAGCGAAGGCATTGATTCCGAATTCATGAGCCAGCAGGTAGACCGGCGGTACCGGCATGCCGGATGCAATCGCCATCTCCTCGACTACGTTCAGCGCTTGTTGTTGCTCGATACTGTCGGTGTTGGGCTGGATGCGCTGGCCTCCCAGCGCTTCAGCGACAGCCTTGCCACCTTCAGCCAGTTGGTGCCATTTATAAGCGACGGCACAGAGGACTGTCGCTCCAACGCCAAGACTGATCAGGCCAAACCGTTCCCAGTCAAACTGCGCAAAAAGGCGATTGGGCCCTTGGTAGACCAAGGTGGTCACACTACCGTCGAATGGACTACTAAAACCCCATAGCGCCAGCATCACCAGCAGATTAGTGATGGCGATTAGCGTGCCGACAGCGACTACGAACAGCACGATTAGCCAGCTGGTATTGCGGCGTGCCTGGTCTTGTTGAGAGAAAAAATCGACCATCAGTGGCTCAGAAAGTGCAAATCAGAATCTGTTTAGAACGAGACTTTGGGTGCCACCTGTATCTCGGCACTATCTTCAAATTCTAATAGGGTTGCGTCGAGCTTGTGACCAAAGGTTGGCGCAAAGAAGGTGGGGGGAAAGCTGCGCCGGAAGGTGTTGTAGCTGGTCACTGAATCGTTAAACGCCTGCCGTGCAAAGGCGACTCGGTTTTCGGTGCTGGTCAGTGCTTCGGACAGCTGCATCATGTTCTGGTTGGCTTTGAGTTCCGGATAATCCTCCATGACCAGATTGAGCTTGCCCATGGCCGAGTGCAGTACCCCCTCGGCGCCAGCCAGTTTGCCGATCGATGCTGCGCTAGCAGGATCCGCTGCGGCCCCTTTAAGCAAAGAAGAGGCATCATTTCTGGCCTGAATAACGGCCTCAAGGGTCTCGCGCTCATGGGCCATATAGGCTTTTGCTGTTTCAACGAGATTAGGGATCAAATCGTAGCGGCGTTTAAGCTGCACCTCGATCTGGCTGAACGCGTTAAGGTAGCGCTGTTTGAGGGTCACCAAGCGGTTGTAGATCGACACGATGTAGAAGATCGTTGCGACGAGCAGCACTAAAAAAATAATTGTTCCCATTTCCATAGTTTGTCCCTGTGCAGTAGCGGTCTTTGGATGGCTAGCGGCTGAGTGTTAACTGAGCACGGTCCCTATATTATGGGCCAAGGTATACCACAGAACACACCGAGCGTCAGGTGGTGAATACCATTGATTGATAATGGGTGCGGTTCGTAACAGATGGAAATGACAGCGCTTCAAGCGTTGGCACCAGGACCGCTATAATGCGCTCTGATTTTCAGGAGACCAAACCATGAAGTTTGTTGGAGCCCATGTCAGTGCGTCGGGTGGGGTAGAGAACGCACCTGTTAACGCGCATGCTTTAGGAGCCCGTGCTTTCGCGTTGTTTACCAAAAATCAGCGTCGTTGGGATGCCAAACCGCTGACGCCAAATAGTATCGATACCTTTAAGCATAACTGTGAACAATATGACTTTTCTCCGGATCAGATCCTACCGCATGACTCTTACTTGATTAACCTGGGTCATCCTGAAGCGGAGGCGCTGCAAAAATCCCGCATCGCCTTTATTGATGAACTGCAGCGTTGCCAGCAACTGGGCTTGACCCTTCTCAACTTCCATCCCGGTAGTCACTTGAAAGTGCTGAGCGAGAGTGATTGTCTGGATCGGGTGGCCGAATCAATTAATATCGCGCTGGAGGCCACCGAAGGGGTGACTGCGGTGATCGAAAATACCGCCGGTCAGGGCAGCAATTTGGGCTACCGATTCGAGCATCTGGCACAGATTATTGATGGCGTTGAGGATAAATCACGAGTGGGCGTCTGCATCGATACCTGCCATACCTTTGTGGCTGGCTACGACTTGCGGGGACATGCTGCCTGTCAGAAGACCTTTGCCGAGTTTGAACAGATTGTGGGTTTTAACTACCTGCGCGCGATGCACCTGAATGATGCCAAAGTGGATTTCGCCACTAGAGTCGATCGGCATCAGAGTTTGGGGCAAGGGTTTATCGGCTGGGATTGTTTTGAATTCATCATGCGAGACCCCCGTTTTGATGGCATCCCGATGGTGCTTGAAACGATCGATTCTAGTATTTGGGCTGATGAGATTCAGGCGTTGTATCAGCTGCAACGCAATGCTCCTGAGTGATGTTAACTTAGACAAAAAAGCCGCTTCAGGTTGAAGCGGCTTTTTAAGAGGTGCAGTGGGTTATTTATCCCAACCCTCAACTCCGGCCATATCGGGTAGCTGGTGGGCGATCCCCTTGTGGCAATCGATACAGGTCTTTTCACCCGTCGCTAAGGCGCTTTCGTGCTCTTTGAACGCGCGAGAGCCTTGCTCGGTGTAATCCATCGATTCGAGGTCGTGACAGTTACGGCACTCGCGTGAATCATTGGCTTTCATCCGTGCCCATTCACGGGCAGCCATGACCCCGCGATGTTCGAGGAACTTCTCCCGGGTATCGATCACGCCGGTGATTTTACCCCAGACCTCTTTGCTGGCCTGAATTTTCCGGATTATTTTATAGACCCATTCTCTAGGTACATGGCAATCGGGGCAGGTCGCTCTGACGCCCGATCGGTTGGTGTAATGGATGGTTTCTTTTAACTCGACGAACACGTTGTCACGCATCTCATGGCAGCTGATACAGAACGATTCCTCGTTGGTTTTTTCCAGCGCGGTATTGAACCCGCCCCAGAAAATAACCCCCGCAATAAATCCGACCAGTAACAGCACACCCAAAGCTGCTTTTGCAGGGCTGGTTAAGGTGCCCCACATGCGGCTGATTGCGCCTGGTTTCTTGTCACTCATACCCTAACCCCTTCTTCAGTCATTGGGTAAATCAATAGCACTGGCCTAGCGGGCCAGATCGCGGGTGGACTGATAGGTATTCTCAATCAGTGGTTTGGTATCGGCTTGGGGTACATGGCACTGCATGCAGAAATAGCGTCTGGGTGAGATATCTGCCAGTGCATGGCCATCCCGGGTTTCAAAGTGGGTCAGACTGACCTTGGTCGCGCCCGATTCCTTGTAACGGTCCCAACTGTGACAAGAAAGACACTTGTTGCTACGCAGATCTATCTGATAGTTACGGATATCGTGGGGGATAACCGGAGGTTGCTGGATGTAGTTGCGTGATACCAATTTATCGGTATCGATGTTTTTGGCCATCTCAGGTGCGCTGTTATTAGCATCCAGTTCATGGATACCGCGCAGTGACTCGAGACCGCCCATTGCAGCGCTAGCACTGAAGGACAACGACAGGCTGCCCAGAGCTATGGCCGCAGACAGTACCACGGTTGTTTTTTTCATGGGTGTTTCTCCATCCGGTTGGCAAAGCGACTGCCAAATTCAAATACGTTAACGGAACAAATATCGATACAACGACCACAGTTGGTACAGTTGGGTGACAAAATCACCGGCCCCTGTTCCACTTGCGCATCGCTTTTATTACCTTTTAATGCAGGTTTAATGACTTGAGGTTCCGGACATACTGCGTAGCAATCCATGCAGTCGTAACAAGCGTCGCGATTGCTGGCGATGATGCGTAGGGGGCTAGTCTTACCGATGAGGCTATAGCAGGCCCCCATCGGACAGATATGTCCACACCAGCCTCTAGGAACGACAAACAGGTCAAATAGAAAAATGCCCAATATCACTAGCCAGCCCATTCCCATACCGAAGATGAGACCGCGATGCAGCAGCGAGACTGGATTGACCAGCTCCCATGCCAACACCCCGGTGATCGCTGGTAACAGTAGCGCTAGCGTTAGAATCCAGTAGCGCAGGTGGCGCGATAGTGGAAACCGACGGCGGATACCTAGTCGACGAGACGCCCAGCCAGCCAGGTCGGTGACCGGATTGACAGGGCAGACCCAGCTACAAAAGCTGCGCCCGCCGATTAACCAGTAAAAACCACCAATTATCGCGCTACCTAACAGCATGGCTGTAATGGGAGAGTGACCGCTAGCCAGCGTTTGCAGCATCACAAACGGATCGCTGAGCGGCACGGTCTCCAATATCAGGCTGCTGCTGAGGTTGCCCTTGAGTAGCCAGTAGCCCGCAATAGGACTGGTTATGAAGAGCAGCAATGTGACCAGTTGGCTGATTCGGCGCAGTATCAAAAAGCGATACGTGCCGAGATAGCCTTTGGATTTGATCGCATCCATACCCACCTGCAGGGTCATGACCGATCCTCCGGGCGACGAACGGGTAGTTTGATCTGCTCTGGAATCAACGACTGGCCTTGGTTGGCAGTTTTTTCCTCCCAGCCTAGCCGGTAGTGATGTCCTATCTCGCCTTTGGCTAGCTTGATGGGTACAACCTTGATAGCCGCTTGTTCCAATACACAGGCCTCCTCGCACTTTCCGCAACCGGTGCAAGCATCTGAATGCACGGTGGGCAGAAAACGTGCGTGATGACCGGTGCGGGCATTGCGCTCCATCTCCAGAGTGATCGCCTCGTCAATCAGCGGGCAGACGCGGTAACAGACATCACAGCGCAATCCGAGAAAGTTGAGGCAGGTTTCCTGGTCGATCAGCACCGCCAGCCCCATGCGGGCGTCATCAATGTTATCCAAAGCCTGATCCAATGCCCCGCTGGGGCAAGCTGCCACACAGGGAATATCGTCACACATCTCACAGGGCACCTCACGGGCAATAAAGTAAGGTGTGCCGTTAGCGACAGGATCGGTGATTTGAGCCAATTTCAGCGTGTCATAGGGGCAGTCCCGGACACAGAGTCCGCAGCGCAAACAGGCGCCCAGAAACTCTGCCTCGGGCAGGGCACCGGGTGGACGCAGCATCTCGGGTGCGTGGGAGCGTGCATTGCTGGCCATAAGCCCCAATCCCACTCCCAATGCGCCCATGCCGCATACGCCGCGGGCAGCATCGGTCAGGAATTGACGCCGATTGCGCCCCTGCTGTCCGATCTGTGTGTTGCCCTGTTTCATATCAATACTCATTCACTAGCGTTCAGTGGTTGGCCTGCATCAGGCCTTCATAATCTTGACTGCACATTTTTTGTAATCGGTCTCTTTTGACAGCGGGTCGGTGGCATCAAGAGTGAGCTTGTTGACCAGTCGGCTGGCGTCGAAGAAGGGGATAAACACCAGCCCCTCGGGTGGACGATTGCGGCCTCGTGTTTCAACGCGGATGTTGATCTCACCGCGACGCGATACCACTTTGGCTTCCTGACCGCGGCGTAAACCGCGCTTCTTGGCATCTTCAGGGTGCATAAACACCACTGCATCAGGAACGGCGCGGTAGAGTTCAGGGACTCGGCGAGTCATGGTGCCGGTATGCCAATGCTCCAGTACCCGTCCTGTGGAGAGCCATAGGTCGTACTCTTGATCGGGCTCTTCGGCCGCAGGCTCGTAGGGCAGGGCGAACATCACCGCTTTGCCATCGGGCTTGCCATAAAATTTGAAGTCATCGCCTTTGCCGACATACGGATCGTAGCCTTCACGGAAGCGCCACAGGGTTTCTTTGCCATCCACAACCGGCCAGCGCAGACCGCGTGCTTGATGGTAGGTGTCGAACGGAGCTAAATCGTGGCCGTGGTCGCGACCGAACTCGGCGTATTCCTCGAACAGACCTTTTTGAATGTAGAAACCAAAATCCTTGGCCTCGTCGTTGTCAAAGCCCTCTGCGGTTTCGCTGAGTGGGAACTTATCGACCTGGCCGTTGGCGTACAGCACATCGTAAAGGGTCTTGCCACGATACTCAGGCATCTTGGCGATCAGCTCTTCGGGCCAAACCTCTTCGACTTTAAAGCGTTTGGAAAACTCGACCAGTTGCCATAGATCAGACTTGGCTTCACCAGGAGGTGCGACCTGTTGACGCCAGAACTGGGTGCGGCGCTCGGCGTTGCCGTAGGCTCCCTCTTTCTCGACCCACATCGCGGTCGGTAGTACCAGATCGGATGCCTGGGCAGTGACCGTGGGATAAGGGTCGGAGCAGACGATGAAGTTGTCAGGATTACGGTAACCCGGATAACCCTCTTCGTTCATATTGGGGCCGGCCTGCATGTTGTTGTTGCACATCACCCAGTAGGCGTTCAGCTTGCCGTCTTTGAGCATCCGGTTTTGTAATACGGCGTGATAACCGGGTTTAGGTGGAATGGCCCCTTCGGGGAGCTTCCAGATCTTCTCGGCATAAGCACGGTGCTTGGGATTGGCGACTACCATGTCGGCGGGCAGACGGTGTGCGAAGGTGCCCACTTCCCGCGCGGTACCACAGGCTGAAGGTTGGCCGGTCAGTGAGAATGGACCCGAGCCGGGGGTAGAGATCTTGCCGGTTAGCAGGTGGACGTTATACATCAGGTTGTTGGCCCAGACACCGCGGGTATGCTGGTTGAAGCCCATGGTCCAGTAGGAGACCACCTTCTTGTTGGGATCGGCGTACAGCTTGGCCAGCGTCAGCAGCTTATGCTCGGGAACACCAGACAGCTTAGAGGTTTTCTCCAGGGTGTAGTCGCTGACGAACTTGCTGAACTGCTCGAAATCGATCGGTGTGGACTTGCCGCTATCAGGGTTTTTAGCTTTCTGCTGTAGCGGGTGCGTGGGACGCAATCCGTAACCAATGTCAGTTTCACCTAGGCGGATGTTGACGTGTTTAGCCAAGAACTCTTTGTTTACATTACCGCTTTGAATGATGTAGTTGGCGATGTAGTTGAGGATCGCCAGATCGGTCTGTGGGGTAAAGATCAAATCATTATCGGCCAGCTCAAAGCTACGATGCTTAAAGGTTGAAAGTACATGAACGCTAACATCGGGGTTGCTGAGGCGACGATCGGTCAAACGCGACCAGAGGATCGGGTGCATCTCGGCCATGTTGGAGCCCCATAGCACGAAACCATCAGCCAGTTCCAAATCGTCATAACAGCCCATTGGCTCGTCGATGCCGAAGGTACGCATAAAGCCACCTACGGCAGAGGCCATGCAGTGGCGGGCGTTAGGATCGATGTTATTGGATAAGAATCCGGCTTTGAAGAGTTTGGCCGCGGCATAGCCTTCCCAGACCGTCCATTGCCCTGAGCCAAACATACCCACCGACGTTGGCCCCTTCTCTTTAATGGCGGCTTTGAACTTCTCGGCCATGATGTCAAACGCGGCATCCCAAGAGATGGGGGTGAACTCGCCCTCTTTATCGTAGCGGCCATCCGTCATCCGCAGCATCGGGCTGGTCAGGCGGTCCTCGCCGTACAT
>Ga0102812_10002329_pt1 | contig 12868 bp, 10 predicted proteins | sample ColrivemetaGS713_FD_79334 | JGI IMG/M metagenome (GOLD analysis project Ga0102812, IMG submission 79334) | Estuarine microbial communities from the Columbia River estuary - Flood tide ETM metaG S.713 | ecosystem: Environmental > Aquatic > Marine > Intertidal zone > Estuary | place: USA... | reverse complement strand
TAATTATTGAAATCTATATCCAATAGAAACTCCTCCTCGGCCAACTACTTCAAGATCACTTTTGTTGAACATATCTCTACCAATTCCTAAATAAATTTCAGCTACAAATCCACGGTCTGTAACCCACTTAGCACCTGCAGAAATACCCACTGCAAAATCTGTATATTTCTCTTCATAATCACTATCTTCAAAATCATAAAATATTTCATTTCCAGAATGTAGCATAGTAAATGCTTCAACAAAAAATCCTTGCGCGTATTTATCAGAGAAAAAATGCCTATAATAAGGAGTTAATGAAAAAGTTCTAAAATCATCTAGGCCTTCAACACTATGGTCTAAACTAATAAGTGTTCCAAAACCAATTGAAGATTCTTCATTTAGTAATCTTTCGTAACCAACATCAAGCCATTTAAAACCAATTAAATTGGACATGTTAATTTTTAATTCATTTTGGTCAGTTTCATTTTGGGCAAATAAGCCTAAACTAACAGTTAAAAATACTAAGCTAAATAGAAATTTCTTCATAGATATGGTTTTAAAATTTTATTCAAATATAATTGCAATAATTAAACCAAGTGCATAATTTATTAAAATAATGCTTTTAATTGAATAGTTCCTGTATGAATGGTTTTAGAAGTTTCACTTTTCCGTCCCAAATAATTGACGTTTAAATTTAGAAAATCGTTTATTTTTCGATAAAATAAAAGACTCCAAGTATAATTTTTCCCAGGTTGTAACCCTTCTAACATCTGATAACCAACAGGGGAATTATTATTTCCAGCAAAGCTATTATTAAAAAGGTTTATTTCTGCTTTTAGAATGTTTTTGTCATTGCTAACATAATTTATTTCAAAACCTATTCTTTGAAGATTCAAGGATTCTAATTTACCCAGCATATTTTCTTTATTTTTTAGTTCGTATGAAGCTGAAAAATAAGTATTGTCATTATAGAAATATGAAATTTTTGGAAACAAAGAACTGGTATTTATGATGTAATTTCTATTTAAATAGTTGAGTGATTTCAATTCATTTTCTGATTCACTTACTTCCAAATTAACTTGCCAAAAATCACCTAATTTATGTTCAAATTGTAATTTATGTATGTGCATTTTGTTTTCTAAATCATCAATTGTTGTGGTATTTTTATTTTGAGAACTTAAGAAAGTATAAGTTGTGGAATACCATTTTTTTGCTCGGTTAAAGTAAATACTATTATTAATGTTAAAGTTTAAACCTAATAAATTGTTGTTTTCTAAATCAAAAGGGTTGAGGTTAAATTTTTGTTGCTTTTGTTGTTTATTATCAATTAAAATAAAAGTTTGATTGTAGAAATATGAAACAAATTTTTTAAATCCATTTTTAGAGCTCCATTGTTGCGGATTGATAGTAAATGATTGTGTGAATTTATTTTGAAGTGTTGCAATGTATTTAATTGTTGGTAAAATGGTTCTTAAGTAGGTGGCCTGATCTGGAAATTGAGCAATTTCAAATTCATTTAATTCTTTAATTCCGTTGTTATTATAATCAATCCAAGTGTAAAAACCTTGACCAGGTTCCGTTTTAATGTAGGTATAATCTTGTTGTGGCAAATTCCCTGAAAGTGTTTGATAGACTGAACTAAAACTTAAAAACTGATTGAATAATTGTTGCGTATAAACAATTTTTGAATTTAAGGATTCTACATTTTTAAAATTTAAATTGTCAACTTTTCTATAATTAATATAGGTATTTAAATTAGCTGTTTTTGAATGTATTAATTTAGATTTTATGTAATACGTTTTTGAATTATTTATACGCTCAAATTTATTGTTTTGAATACTATCAGTATTTCTAAAATTTACTCCAATTTGGCTATAAACTTTTGTTGAGTCACCAACGCCTAAAAAAAACTCATATTCATTAAATTTATGACTCAATGGAGAAGCAATATCAGTATTTATATTTTTCCTTTTGTTGTTTTCGGCATTAAATAACAAACCGAGCCAACTTTTTCTAAGGTTGTATTTAGTGCTAAAAAAGTTTCTTATGAATTGACCTTTTTCAGAAATAGATTCATTATTTAACAAACTGTTATTAAAAATAATAGATAGTTTTTTCTCAGTTATTTTTCCGTAAAATCGATGTTTATTCCCTTTGAAAGAATCTCCAAATTCTAAATTTTCAAATTCATAAACTATCCTTTTAGTTGTTTCTTTTGATAAGGTTAAAGATGTATTTAATAATTTTTGATTTCCAGTATTGGTTTCAATATTCCAGTCTCTATTAAATTCTAATTGTTGAATTCTTTCAATGCTTTTGAAATTTTGATGTATAAAATCGAATTTAATGGAGCTTTTTAATTCCCATTTTTTTTGAAGTAGCAATTGTTCCCAGCCAATTTTTGTTGCAATTCCATTATTATCAGAATTATGTATTGATGAAAATAAGTTTTCATCATTTTTGCTAAATGCAGTTTCAACGTTAATTGCAGTTTTTATTGTTGGTTTGTACAATCCTTTAAAAACAGCAATTTGTAATTTATTTGGTGCAATTAATTGAATTACTGGATTGTAACTTCCTAAATTCTCGCCAACATACTCATAAATTTTTCCAAAAGCAATTACATCCTTTAATCTGTAGCTTCCTAAATTTTCACCAGAATAGGTAAATGAAACGGAATATAATTCAGATGTTTCACTGGTTGAATATTCAAAATATTCAGAAATGCCAACTACTATTTTTTTGTATAAAATTTTATCTTCAGAGTAGGTGTCAATATAAGCAGAAGTAGAAACCATTTCGCTTTTATTATTTCCAGCATTGGCTAACAATTGTTTTTGTTCGTTTGATAAATCTTGTTCTAAAGGTTGATTTTTCACATCATTTTCATTGTAAAAATAACCGCTTAATTCTAACTTTTCACTTTTGAAGTCTATATTATTGTACGTAATAAAACGTGTGTACACTCTATCTGTATATTGGTATTCAGCAGTAATCCGCATATTAGAAGTAATGGGATACGTTGTTGAAAAAGTGATTTCGGCAGTATTATAATCTATTACATAATCATTTTCTTCACCTCTTTTTAGTTGAATTCCATTTACATAAATTTGTTCAGTATTTGAAAGTATTAAAATATACCTATTATTAAAATCAGATAATTTATAAGGACCTTGATTTCCTTCTTGTCCATTAAATTGAATTTTTTTGTATTTCCCTTTAACAATTGCACCAGAAGTGAATGCATTTATTTCTGAATTTTCATTTTCAATTTTTGCATTTACTGAAATTCCTGATACTTTTTTATTAAATTTTAAAAAGTACGTTTCGTTATTAGTTAAATAAATGTCTCCTGCATTTATTTGCCAATTATCGCTAGATAATTCAATAAAAACACGATCAAATTCATTTAATTTATAGGTATTTCCATTTTCTTGAATGGGTAAATTGGTGTCTATTATAGAAGCTTTCAACGTAACTTTATCTGAGATTTTTCCAGCAATTTGCAAGTCTAATGTAGAATTTGAAACACCATTTTGATTATTCCCAACAGTTAAACCTCTTGTAATATTTCCAGATGTATTTAGTCCCTCAAATGGCTTGAACGGTATTTTTTGTTGATTGGTTGTTAAACTGTATAATTGAGTTTCAGTTGCGGTATTTGGAACAATTAAATTTTTATTAAAAACTGAATATTTTTTGGTTAAAAATTCTGGATAAGGTGTGAATTGAACAACAACCTCATTATATTTTACCTCTTTTTTTGGTTTGAAAATTAATAAAGCTTTTGAAAAGTTAATGGTATATTCCGTTGTATCTATTTGGTTTGAAGTTGGAAAAAAAACTTTAAAATTGAAAGGTGTAATGCTAAGTGTATCAATTTGTACAGTATCATTTTTTACCAAAAAAGATTTTAAAATGAAATTTTTTGATTCAATTTGCGCACTAACAGAAGCAGTGATTAAGATTAGAAAAAGAGTAATTATTTTTTTCATTAATAAACTAACGTAACAAAGTTAAATATAGTTTAAAATAGTGATTGTTGTGGGGATGGATTTTCGTGCTCTAATAACCATTTTTTTCGCCAAAGTCCACCTGCATATCCAGTTAATGAGCCATCACTCCCAATAATTCTATGACAAGGGATTAAAATCCAAATTGGGTTTTTACCATTTGCTGAAGCAACTGCCCGAATAGCTTTTACATCCCCCAAATGTTTGGTTTGTTCTAAATAAGTACGTGTTTTTCCATATGGTACATGTAATAATTCCTGCCAAACTCTTTTTTGAAAATCTGTTCCTTGTGGGTTTAATCTTATGGTGAATTCAGTTCTTGTTCCATCAAAATACTCTTTTAATTGCTGAACACAATTTTTTAAGCAAGTTGGTGTTTTTTTTGAAATTTTTAATTCTTCATCAATTACTGTAACTGAGGAAATTCCATTTTCATTACCAACAATTTTTGCTATTCCAATAGGTGTTTTATAATATGTGGTTTCGTTATATTCCAAAAATATCTTTAGAGTTTTGTGTGGTTATTTCTGCAATTTCTTTCTCACTTACGTTATAAATTTCCGCTAATTTTGTGACTACTTTTGTAATATAACTACTTTCGTTTCTTTTTCCTCTAAAAGGTGTCGGCGCTAAATATGGAGCATCTGTTTCTAATACAATATTTTTAATATCAATTTCATTTAAAAATTGATCTATTTTTCCATTTTTAAACGTTACTACGCCACCAATTCCCAGTTTCATATTGTATGAAATAGCTTTTTTAGCTTGTTCTAAATTTCCGGAAAAGCAATGAAATATTCCGAATAACTTATCGTCTTTAACTTCTTCTAAAACTTCAAAAATTTCATCAAAAGCATCTCTACAATGGATTATAATAGGCAAGTTTTTTTCTTTCGCCCATTGTATTTGAGTTTTAAAAGCTTTTTGTTGTTGCTTTAAAAAAGTTTTATCCCAATATAAATCGATACCAATTTCGCCAACTGCATAAAAATTGCGTGTATCTAACCATTTTTTAACAAAAGCCAGCTCTTCTTCAACATTTTCTTTTACGTGCGTTGGATGTAAACCCATCATTAAAAAAATATTTTCAGGAAATGCTTTTTCTAAATCTAACATAGCGTCCAAATAGTTAGAATCTATGGCTGGAATAAAAAAACGAGAAACGCCCAAATCAATAGCGCGTTGAATCATTTCGTTTCTATCTTCATCAAATTGTTCGCTGTATAAATGCGTATGTGTATCGGTAATAATCATAATGCAAAAGTAATTAAAAACTCTTAGGAATTATTGTTTGTTTTATAGTTTGATCCTTATTTAAATGCTAATTTTGATGCTAGTTAAATTTCTTCAGGTTCATGAAAATACAACATTTAAGTTTATTAGTTACTTTACTTTTTATACAAACAATGCATTCTCAGGAATGGAAGAATTTTAGAACATTTAAAAAGCAAACCGGTAGTTTAATTTTACAAGAAGGTAATTGGTTAAAAAAGGATAGAATTAGAAATACAGAAACTTGGAAGGTGGCAAATATTTTTAATTTGTCTCAAGAAAATGGGATTTTAAAATACAAATCAATTAGTGAAATTAGGGATTTTTATTTTTGGTTTGATGCAGAAATAAAGGAAAAAAGACATGAAATTAACGGAGTTGGAATTGCCGCAATAGCTGCGAATCAATTATCTAATATTGATGATGGATTTATTCGTGTTTTTATTGTTAGAAATAAGGAAATTGTAGAATTTGCTAATGAAGGTTCAAAAAAAGTATTTGATTTTGCATTTCCTATTTTAGCAGATGTTTACTTCTCTAATGAACTTTTAAAAGGCCAAACAGCTAAAAATTGGGATTTAAAATATGGTAAAATAGAACAATGTGAAATTTTGGAACCTTTATACCAAAAACTATCAAACAAAGCTATTAAAAGATTGCAAAAAATGGCTAAAGGAAAAGGTGTTTTTAATTTAGCTGTGCCAAATGAGTTAAAATTTAAAGGTGATATTGAAAATTGTGAAACTAGATTTGAACATGGGAAAAACACGTTGCTACCTTATTATTTAAAACATAGAATAAGTAAAAAAAATTAGTCTATTTGTTTATAAATTTAGAGCTTCGTTATATTCTTTAGTAGTTTCCGGAATTAAAATGCAATGTATAATTTTTGGTGGTTTTTTGGTGTGGTTTTATTTTAAAAATTGCATATTTTCTTTTTAAAAAACGTTAGTTTTGGAGCAACTTTAATATTGAATATGTTGAAGGACATCATTTATTAAAATCACAATGAAATTAAATAGAATTCTTTTAAGAAAAGGCTACGCCACCATAAAATTAAAAAAAATAAACACCAATCATTTTGAACTGAAAGCAACTTTAAATGGTGTAAAAGGACGGTTTATTTTAGATACAGGAGCTTCCAATTCATGTATAGATTTTTCGCTTTCAGAAAAATTTAAATTAAAAGTTGAAGACTCTGATACCAAAGCTGCTGGAGCAGGAGCTATTGATTTGGAAACAAAAACATCTTCAAAAAATACTGTTAAAATTAATAATTGGAATTATTCTAATTTCAACTTAGTGTTGTTAGATTTATCTCATGTAAATACCGCACTAACGGAGCATCATGCAGAAGCAGTTGATGGTATTATTGGGGCTGATATTTTAGAAAAAGGGAAAGCAATTATAGACTATGGAAGTAAGTGCCTGTTTCTAAAAAAATTAGTATATAAGTTTTAGTTTTTTTTGGTGTTTAATATAAATGTAACAATTCCTCCTACATAAAACATATTATGGTTTAGACCGTTTGCCATCGATACATCAAATGCGAAATTATCACTAAAATTATACCCTCCACCTAAATTTAAATTGTGAGATATTAATTTATGACAATAAAAATCTCCGAAATTCTCTACAAAAAAATGTATTTTGTCAGTTAAGTTGTACGATATGTTTGCAATATAAAACCCTGATTCTGATTTGTCGGTTTCAAATGCATAGCCGAAATTATAATTAAGAGATAGTTTTTCAGAAATAGTATTTGAAAAATTCAAGGAACATAATTTACCTAATTTATTTAATCTAAATTGTGAATCTGTGGGTAATATAGCTCTAATCATAACTGACGTTTGAGGCAGTAATTTTTTTTCCTCCCATAAATTAATTGATAAACCAACTTGAATGTCATCAAACTTATTTAAAGAATGTATTAAGTGATCGTTTTCCCATAATTCTTCTTTAATAATTGGTGTGTTTAATTGAATTTCAAAACCTTCTAACAAGCCAAATCTAAAAAGTGCACTAGGAATACTCCACGATTTCATTTCCATTATTCCTTCTTTTTGAATGGTGTATAATGATTCAATTTCAATTTGAAGGGAATTTTTATGTATTGTAGCAGAAGGTTCAATTGTTTGAGAAATTGCGGTGTAATTTATTGAAAACACTGCTATTAAAACGATATAAAATCTATGCATTATAGCTATTATGTAATTTTAGCTACAAAGTTATTTATATTCAGTCTAAATAATATTGACTTTTATCATGGAACATAAAAAAAGCCTAAACTTTATGTTTAGGCCTTCCATTACTATCATAAAGTTTGGTTGTGCTTTATAATTCCAATGCTTTTTTAGGATTGTTATCCATTAATATTTCTATTGGGTTTTCCAACGCTTCTTTTACAGCCACTAAAAATCCAACTGATTCTCTGCCATCAATTATCCGGTGATCATATGAGAGTGCAACATACATTATTGGTCTAATTACAATTTGGCCATTTAATGCAATAGGTCTTTCAACAATATTATGCATCCCTAAAATTCCACTTTGAGGAGGGTTGATAATTGGTGTAGATAGCATAGAACCAAAAACACCACCATTGGTAATTGTGAATGTTCCACCTGTCATTTCATCAATGGTAATTTGCCCGTCACGTGCTCTTATAGCTAAACGTTTAACTTCGTTTTCAACACCTCTAAAAGTTAAATTTTCTGCATTTCTAATTACTGGAACCATTAATCCTTTTGGACCTGAAACTGCAATAGAAATATCTTGAAAATCATGGGATATTTTATAATCACCATCTAACATTGAATTTACATCTGGATACATTTTTAAAGCCCTAACAACTGCCAAAGTAAAGAAACTCATAAACCCTAAACCTACATTGTGTTTTGCTTTAAATTCATCTTTGAATTCATTTCGTAAGTCAAAAATAGGTTTCATATCTACTTCATTAAAAGTAGTTAGCATTGCAGTTTCATTTTTTACAGAAACCAAACGCTCAGCAACCTTTCTCCTCAACATTGAAAGTTTTGTTTTTTCTGAACTGCGAGTTCCTCCAGCAGGAGTTCCCATACTTGGTACTGCTTTTACCGCATCATCTTTCGTTATTCTTCCATCTTTTCCTGTTCCAACAACTTCAGCAGGAGTAATTCCTTTCTCAGCTAATACTTTTTTTGCAGCTGGAGATGCGCTTCCACTTGCATATGTTTTTTCAACAGGTGTTGAAGCAACAGTTTTTTCGACTGTTAGATTTTCAGCAACTTTTTCCTCTTTTTTAGGAGCACTGCCTTCAGGTCTTTTACCATCTAAATCAATTAAGCAAACAACTGAACCTACTGCTACAGCATCGCCTTCTTCAGCTTTTAGAGTGATAATCCCACTTTCTTCAGCAGGTAATTCCAAAGTGGCTTTATCAGAATCAACTTCAGCAATTGGTTGATCTTTTTCTACATAATCACCGTTTTGTACTAACCAAGCAGCAATTTCTACTTCTGTTATAGATTCTCCCGGAGAGGGAACTTTCATTTCTAGAATCATCTTTCTTATTTTTTAGTCTATTAAGACGGATTTTTATTAGTTAGTTAAATATAGTGTCAATAATGCGCTGATGTCTTCTTTTAAATCTTGCAGATGAACCAGCAGCAGGAACGGCGTAAAAAGGTTGCGATGCAACTTCTAAATGCACCAGTCTAAATCTTTGTAACATATAGCTCCAAGCTCCCATATTTTCAGGCTCTTCTTGTGCCCAAACATAACTTTTTATAGCAGGATATGAAGCAATTATTTCTTTTAATTTATCTAAATGTAACGGAAATAATTGTTCAATTCTAACCAGCGCTACATCGTTACGTTCTAAAGTTGTGCGTTCAGCCAATAAATCATAATAAAATTTACCTGTACAAAATACTAATTTAGTTGCTTTTTCCTTATCTATAGTATCATCAATTACTTCTTGAAAACTCCCATTAACAAATTCATCAAATTTTGAAACTGCTGAAGGGTGTCTTAATAAACTTTTTGGTGTAAACACTATTAAAGGTTTTCTATAATCACGTTTCATTTGGCGACGTAATAAATGATAGAAATTAGCAGGTGTTGTACAATCTGCAACAATCATATTATCAATAGCACATAATTGTAAAAATCGTTCCATACGGGCAGAAGAATGTTCAGAACCTTGCCCTTCGTACCCATGTGGCAATAACACCACTAAACCGTTTTGTAGTTTCCATTTATCTTCAGCGGCTGATAAATATTGGTCGAAAATAATTTGAGCTCCATTACTAAAATCTCCAAATTGAGCTTCCCAAATTGTTAATGCATTTGGATTTGCCATAGCATAGCCATAATCAAAACCAAGCACACCATATTCTGATAATAAGGAATTGTAAATAGTCATTATTCCTTTATTATCACTTACTGTATTTAGTAAATTAATGCGCTCTTCAGAAATTTCATCACGTAAAATGGCATGTCTATGACTAAAAGTTCCTCTTTCAACATCCTGACCAGAAATACGAACATCAAAACCTTCTTGCAATAAACTTCCATAAGCTAATGTTTCTCCCATTCCCCAATCTATAGCGTCAGTTTCAAAAACCATTTTATTTCTATCTAGTAAAATACGTTCAGCTTTTCGTAAAAATTTAACACCATTTGGAACAGTTGAAACAGTTTTAGCGATAGATTCCAATTTAGTTTTAGGGAAAGAGGTGTCTTCAGAAACTAACATGTCTTTTAAATCTCTTCTAGTATACCCTTCCCAAGCATCTTCCATAAATTCTCTAACTTTGGAAGTTTCGGTTTCTTTAGATTTTAAATATTCTTCTTCTAGTAAATTTTTGAAGTCATCAATAGTTTTATTTAAATAAGTAATATCAATAGAACCTTCTTCAATTAATTTTTTAGCATATATATCTCTCGGATTATCATGTTTTGCAATTGCTTTATATAATTTAGGTTGTGTAAAACGAGGTTCATCACCTTCGTTATGACCGTATTTTCTATACCCCAATAAATCAATAAAAATATCGCGTTTAAATTTCATTCTAAAATCTAAAGCCATTTCAATAGCATGTACAACAGCTTCAACATCATCTGCATTAACGTGTAAAACTGGTGAAAGTGTTACTTTTGCAACATCAGTACAATATGTGCTAGAACGTGCATCTAGGTAATTGGTTGTAAAACCTATTTGGTTATTTACAACAACGTGGATTGTTCCTCCAGTTGAATAGCCATTTAATTTACTCATTTGAATAACTTCATAAACTAATCCCTGACCTGCAATAGCAGCATCACCGTGCACAATAATTGGTAATAACTTAGAATTATCACCTCCATAGTCTTTATCAATTTTAGCTCTAGATATACCTTCAACAATTGGACCAACAGTTTCTAAATGTGAAGGGTTTGGAACTAAATTCATTTTTAGTTTTTTATTATTCCTAAGGGTTTTGTAAGTTGTAAATCCTAAGTGGTATTTTACATCACCATCAATAGATTCATCTTCAAAATCTTTCCCTTCAAACTCACTAAAAAGTTCATTAATTGGCTTTCTAAAAATATTTATTAAGGTGTTTAAACGGCCTCTGTGTGCCATTCCTAAAACAAATTCATCAACATCATAAAGTTCAGCAGCATTTCTAATTACAGCACTTATTGCCGGAATTAATGTTTCTCCACCTTCTAATGAAAATCTTTTTTGCCCAACATATTTTGTTTGTAAAAAATTTTCAAAAGTAACGGCTTGGGTTAATTTTTCTAAGATATATTTTTTTGATTCAACTGAATAGTTAGGGTGATTAGAGTTTTTTGTAAGTTGACTTTGAAACCATTTAATTTCTTCAGGATTACGAATGTACATATATTCAACACCAATAGAATCGCAATAAATGGTTTCTAAGTGTTTAATTATATTTCGTAATGTATTTTTTCCAGAGCCAACCAATTCACCAGCATCAAAAACAGTTTCTAAATCCGTTTCAGATAATCCAAAGTTTTCAATAGCCAGCGTAGGAGTATACTGTCTACGAGCACGTACTGGGTTTGTTTTGGTAAATAAGTGTCCTCGGGTTCTGTAACCATTAATTAAGTCTATAACCTTAAATTCCTTCAAAACATTTTCAGGAACACTTACGTTAATATTTTGGTTAGTGTCATTATCAGCTAACGAATATTTTTCGTTAGCGAAGTCGTACCCTTGAAAAAAGCTTCGCCAACTAGGCTCAACAGTATCAGGGTTTATTAAATACTGGTCGTATAAATTAGCAATAAAGCCACTATGTATAGCATTTAAAAATGAAAATTTATCCATATTGTTAGTTAGTAGTCAATTGAATTACAAATCTCGGTAAAAATACAATTTTTACTATAACCACGGTTTTAAATGAATTTTTTTTAAAATAAATTTTTTTCAGTAAAAAAGGGCATCATATTAGAAATGTGTATTTTAAAATTAGTTTTTCAGGCTATTTAATACAAAATTATTAAAAAAAAGATAGATATTTATACTAGCATTTGGCTATTTACCTATCTATTTACACTGATAAAATAAAAATTTTAATTTTTTTTAAAAAAAGATTGCAGAAAAAAGAAAACCTTGTATATTTGCACTCGCAAAAGAGAATAAATTCCTCCTTAGCTCAGTTGGTTAGAGCATCTGACTGTTAATCAGAGGGTCCTTGGTTCGAGCCCAAGAGGGGGAGCTTATCAAAAAAGAGGTCATTTTTGACCTCTTTTTTATATTTAGACTTTTCCAAAACCTTACTGGCATTTAGTATCGAGATAATCTCTGGAGTGAATGGGGTGGCTGCAGCTCTTAAATTTTTCATAGAAGATGCAACCAAGAATCTTTTTTTGTCTTTCCATCAGTCAAAAGAACTATTTCAGGAATAGAAGTGATTAGAATGATTAAAAAAGATCAGCTCTTGAAATCAAAAAGTTCAACCTACAAATCATTTATCTCACGGGCTTCTTAAATAACTGAATTATTCCAAACTTTTATATTTATCTTCAACAGATGCGACAGAACCTTTTAAATCCTTCATTTAATATTTTTGAAGACTTTCATATTTTTTTGCACTACCATTGCATTTATAATTTTACTACATTTGCGTTCATAATGAAATTTTTAGCAACCATACTAGCATTAATTATACTCTCATTGTCTGCACTACCGTGCGATGATAATAGCTTTAACGACCAACAAACTGAAACAGTCTCTCAAGTTCTTAATCTAGATAATCATTCTCATTCAGATTTGTGTTCTCCTTTTTGTATGTGTAGTTGTTGTTCTGTTAGCATTACCGAACCTATAAAACACGTGGAATATTTGGTGTATGCTGAAAAACCTTCAAAAGTAGTACCTGCCTTTTATACCTCATCTTTTTCCAATAACTATTACTCCAAAATTTACCTCCCTCCTCAAGCTTAAGTTATAAATACAATTGAATCGCCTTCATTACTAAGGATGATTTTAAATATTAATAACTTAATCTTAAAAAACAATGATCGATAAAATCATTCGCTTTTCAATTAATAATAAATTAATTGTAGGCTTATTTATTTTAGTTCTTATAGGAGCTGGAATATAT
>Ga0102812_10002315_pt1 | contig 12906 bp, 5 predicted proteins | sample ColrivemetaGS713_FD_79334 | JGI IMG/M metagenome (GOLD analysis project Ga0102812, IMG submission 79334) | Estuarine microbial communities from the Columbia River estuary - Flood tide ETM metaG S.713 | ecosystem: Environmental > Aquatic > Marine > Intertidal zone > Estuary | place: USA: Columbia... | reverse complement strand
GGAACGCCTCAAAGCCGTGATCAACGAGGTCACCCAGGCGGATGGGCAGATTTTCCTCTTTATTGATGAGATCCACATCCTTATCGGTGCTGGTCAGACCCAAGGCGCGATGGATGCCGCGAATATTCTCAAACCCGCCCTGGCGCGGGGAGAACTCCGTACCATCGGTGCCACGACTTTAGACGAGTACCAAAAGTATTTCGAAAAAGACAAGGCCCTCGAACGGCGCTTCCAGACCGTCATGGTCGGTGAGCCCTCCGAAGAGGATGCCATCTCTATCTTGCGTGGTCTGAAGGAGCGTTACGAAACGCACCACAAGATCAACATCAAGGACGAAGCGGTGGTCGCTGCGGTACAACTGTCGAGCCGTTACATTACGGACCGATTCCTGCCGGACAAAGCCATCGACTTGATCGATGAAGCTGCGGCTCGCCTGCGCCTGGAGATGAACTCCATGCCTGAAGAACTCGATGAGACGGAGCGTAGAATCCGCCAGCTCGAAATCGAGCGCGAGGCCATGAAGCGGGAAAACGACCTGGTGAAGATTGATAAGATCAACGAGGATTTGGCCAATCTGGAAGAAGAACGTAACGCCCTCAAAGCCCAATGGGAAAGCGAGCGCGAAGTAGTGCTCGGCATCCAGAAGTCGAAAGAGGAATTGGAACAACTGAAACAGGCTGCCAACCGCGCCGAACGCGAAGGCAACTACGCGGAAGCGGCCGAAATTCGCTACGGTAAAGAGCCTGAGGTACAGGCCCAGTTGGAGTCCTTTAACGCCCAATTGCAGGAAATGCAGACCGACAATAAGATGTTGGTCAAGGAAGAGGTGGAAGCAGAAGATATCGCCGAAATTGTCAGCCGCTGGACGGGTATTCCCGTGACCCGCATGCTGCAAAGCGAACGCGAAAAACTACTTCACCTCGAAGATGACTTACACCATCGCGTGATCGGACAAGACGAAGCAGTAGAAGCCGTTGCCGACGCTATTCGCCTCAATCGTACGGGCCTCAGCAGCCAGGGCAAGCCCATCGGTTCTTTCTTGTTCCTCGGTACCACCGGGGTAGGTAAGACCGAGTTGGCCAAAGCCCTCGCCGAATACCTCTTCGATGACGAAGACCTGATGACGCGTATCGATATGAGTGAGTACCAGGAACGCCACGCCGTGAGCCGACTGGTAGGAGCGCCTCCGGGCTACGTAGGCTACGACGAAGGTGGCCAGTTGACGGAAGCCGTTCGGCGCAAGCCTTACTCTGTCGTGCTGCTCGATGAGATCGAAAAAGCCCACCCCGATGTCTTCAATATCCTTTTGCAGGTACTGGACGACGGTAGGCTGACCGATAGCAAAGGTCGGGTGGTCAACTTCAAGAATACCATCATTATCATGACTTCCAACATCGGTTCCGACATCATCCGCGACAATTTTGAGCGCATGGTCGAGGGCGAAGAAGAGGAGATGATTGATAAGACTAGGAACCTTTTGTTTGACTTGCTGAAAAAGTCGGTTCGCCCCGAGTTTCTCAACCGGATTGATGAGATCATCATGTTCCGTCCGCTGTCGCGGAGAGATATTCGCGGTATCGTCAAGCTGCAGTTGGACAACCTCAAAGCTACCCTCTCTGAGCAAGGGATCTCGATGACCATCACCTCTCACGCTATGGACTGGCTCGCTGACGAAGGCTACAACCCCGAGTTCGGTGCCCGCCCCCTCAAGCGTGTGATTCAGAAGCGGGTGCTAAAACAGCTTTCCAAGCAGTTGCTCGCCAACAGCGTGCAGCCCGGTCAGCACCTCGTACTCGATGTTTTTGACGATGTGGTGGTCTTCCGCCAAGCGATCAAGAAAGAAGAGACTGTCGCTTAATCTCGCAGGTTTATTACTTGCGTCGCCATACCATCCCGATTCCTCCGTAGAGGTTTCGGGATGTTTTTTTTGGAGCATGGAGGGCGGATGGTGGCTTGCAGGTTCCCCGTCATTTATGACGGGTATACCCCATTACCATCAGCTAGAACAGCCAACCTTTACACCCTTTGGCATATATGGAAATTCCGACTTCCTCCCGACGGCTCGGTATCCGACTTCCGACTTAAAAACCCTTCCAACTTTTACACCTACCCGATCTTTACACCCTTTGGATAGCGGAAAATTCCGACTTCCGACCTCCGCTTTCCTACTTAAAAACTCTTTAACTTTTACACCTTTACACCTAGGCTGTCCAATCTGATGCTTTTCTGATGCGACGGATTTTAGCGCTTTCTTGACAGGCTAAATTGCTACGTAAAGTTGCCCTCAGCCAGGTTGCGCGGGCTTCAGTCCGCACTCATAGAACGGAGAGAACTCGTTGCGGGCTAAAGCCACGCGTAACCTGAATTACCAGCCAGATTGAACAGCCTACCTTTACACCTTTCCAACCCTTACACCTTCGAACCCAACTCCCGCATCGCCAACCAAGCCATCAAACCCATCCCGTGCCGCAAACATTCCTCATCCACATCAAAAGTATTGGTGTGTACCGGTGAGGTGATTCCCCGTGCAGGGTTCCCGGTCCCCAAGCGATAAAAACAAGCAGGAATCTCTTGGGAGTAGTAAGAAAAATCTTCGCTAGTCATGCGGATGGGTAGTTCTACCACGTTTTCTGGGCCCATGTATTCGCGGGCATACGCCGTAGCGCGTGCAGTGAGGGATTCATCGTTGTGCAAAAAAGGATAACCATGGATGAGGTCCAGCTGCGCCGAGCCGCCCATGGCCTTTGCAATGCCATCGGCCATCTCCTGGATGCGCCGCAGCGCGTGGGCCCGCCATTGCTCGTCCATCGTACGGAAGGTGCCTTTCAGTTTTACCTCGTTGGGGATAATATTGGTGGCCCCTCCGGTGGAGGCAATTTGCCCGAAGGTGAGTACGGAGGGGAGGATAGGGTCGCCTTCCCGGCTTACCAGGGTTTGCAAGGCGGTTATGATCTGTGCGGTAATGACAATCGGATCGACCGTGTTATGGGGCAAAGCCCCGTGGCCGCCGCGTCCGGTGACCGTCAGGTAAAGTTCATCGGCAGAAGCCATGTACAAACCTGGTCGGATACCAATCTTGCCAACTTCGAGGGGCGGATGCACGTGCTGCCCAAAGATGTGAGCCGGAGCAGGGTTTTTCAATACCCCGTCTTTGATCATAATACTCGCTCCGCCGGGAGCTTGCTCTTCGCCTGGCTGGAAGATGAGTTTGATGGTTCCGGCAAATTCCTTGCGTAAATCCCAGAGGATTTTAGCGGTTCCCAGCAAGCTGGAACTGTGCACATCGTGCCCGCAGGCATGCATGATGCCTTGATTTTTAGAACAGTAGCTGACCTCGTTTTTTTCCTCAATGGGCAGTGCATCTATATCGGCACGCAGGGCAATGACTTTCCCCGGTCCACGGCCACCTTCGATCAGGGCCACAACACCCGTACCCGAAAAAGGATACTGGTGCGGAATTCCCCAGGCTTGCAACTGCCCGGCAATGTATTTGCCCGTTTCGTACTCCGCAAAGGAAAGTTCTGGATGGGCGTGCAGGTGACGTCGGACGGCAATAATGTCATTGTGTAAGTTGGCGGCGGCGGCTTGGATGGTTTGGCGCATAGGTCATTTGGGTATTGACGATTCGTTTCGAAGCGGAAAATTAAGGATATTTTGGGGCTTTTCACTTTTAGCAAGCTAACGATAGTTACCGCATGCCTCGCTGGGGCTATTCGGACAATTCCGGGGTAAGTAAAACGGTAGTTTTTTTTATCTTGTGCACATTCCGGTTCCTGAAATTAGCGGGAGACAATTACTGGCGAAAACCTAAATCCATTTGAAAATCTTTGTTATCCAATAGTTTACTTCCTGCTACTTTGCTGGTGTCTTCGATTACCACTGGCGGCGCAATCCGGGACTTTTACCTTGTACAGTGCGGCCGACGGCTTGGCCGGCAATATCATTCAGAATATTGTTCAGGATGCGGATGGCTTTATTTGGGTGTTGTGTGATTACCAGTTACACCGTTTTGACGGCGAAAAGTTCGTGCAGTTTGCCCATTATCGGCCGGAAGAACCACCGGGGCGTCTGCTGGTGTACCAAGACTCCTTACTCGTTCTCGTATCTAGTGACTTACTTCAAATACTCAACCCGCGCTCGGGAAAATGGACTACGCATGACATACCCTTGCCCGAGGGAAGCGGCCTACTCAACTCCCATATTGATGCGACTAGTACGGAGGAAATGATCCAGGATGCCTTTGTCCATCCGCAAACGAATCGTATAAGGCGCTTTACCTTCGGCCCGGAGGGTTTTCATATCGATCAGGAGTGGCTGAGTGAATTCGATCCTTATTGCTTTTACTGGTTGGATGATCAGGGAAAGTTTTACGTGGTCAATACCCGGGAACTCAAGATCACTCAATGGGATGCCACCGGCCGACAAACCCGGATAGTTGATCTTTCCGATTGGGGGACATTATTGTATTACCAGGGCCAGAACCTCTCCTCGCGGCGCTACTTTATCAGCTTATTAATGGAGAATGACCGCAAGTTGCGGGTCCTGCATACCGATCCCCAAACCGGTAGCACCGATCCTCACCCCGCTGATCGTTTCTTTCGTGACTTTGATTTAACAGGCCCCCTCCGGTATAGCCATCAGTTTGAAAACGGAGATGTACTCTTCTGTGGCAATGATCGGCAGTTATTTCACTATAATGCCCAACAGGATACCCTCTTCGACTACCGCCCACAATTGCTGGAACTGTTTCCCACCATTAATATCCTGGACAAAATTTTCGTCGATCGCAGTGGGGTGGTTTGGATCGCTTCACAGTTGGGTTTAATCAAAATGAACCTCAATTCGTCTAATTTTACCCATTATCTGGACGAGGCACTGCCGGCTTGCGGGGGGCTTTGCAGCTGTCGGAGCATTCAGGAGGACGAGGCGGGAAATATCTTCGTATCTTATTATTCGGGTATTTTGCGGATTGATCCTCAGGCTAATAGTACCAAGCACTTTACCAATTTCGATGAGTCCTATACTTACGTACCCTCTGGTCTGGGCGCTTACGGAAATCAAATCTGGAATTATGATGGTCGGCTCTTCGATCCGCAAACCGGAAGGTTACGGGCCGTACCTGGCAGCCAGCCGTTGCAAAGCGGGGAGGGTAGCTTCGTTCGTGACCAGCACGGTAGCCTTTGGCGGATGTTCAATAGCCAATTGTCGCGCCTGCAGGAACGTTCTGTCGGCGAACCCGTCTGGGAGGAAGTTTTAACCCTGCCGTTGAGCATCAATTACCATAGCCCGGCGATGGCCTTCGGGCAATACAGTGGCTTGCTCTGGCTGGGACTGAATAACCGACTCTGGCAATTTGACCCTAATACCAGCCAACTGCAGGAGCGTTCCTTACCTGCATCTGTGCCGCAGGGACTGAATATTTTTGCTATTCAGGAAATAGCCGATGGTTCGTTGTGGCTGGGTACAGACAGGGGCTTGGTCCAGCTGATGCCTGGCACCAGTGCTTTTCATCATTACACCACCAAGGAGGGCTTACCCAATAATGCGGTTTGCGGTATCTTGCCCCAGGCCGACTCCTGTCTCTGGCTCAGTACCTACCGGGGGCTGACCCGCTTCCATTTGCCCAGTCAGACGTTTATCAACTTTTTTAAAGAAGACGGACTGAGCCATAATGAGTTCAACCGCAAATCCTACTTTAAGGCGGCTGATGGTCGGATGTATTTCGGGGGGCTCAATGGAGTGAATGCCTTTTACCCTGATGAACTGATGGCCAGCTACCAGCAGCTCAATGCTAATGCTCAGGTAAGCCTGTTGGCACTGGAGTACACCGATGCCGGCGCTGATACGCTAATTCGCCGGTCCACGGTCCGCCCTGGCGAAAGGGTTAAGCTTAAGCATGATCAGAATTCGTTGACGTTGGAGTACTTGTTCACGGATTATCGCTACCCGCAGCAGACGGCTTACGCTTATCAATTGGAAGGCTACGAGGCCACCTGGTCTGTTCCCTCACCGTACAACTTTACCCGCTACAGCAATTTGCCGCCGGGTACTTACACTTTCCGGGTACGAGCCCGCGATCAGCAAGGCAGCTGGCACCCCAAAGAGTTGGCCTTGCCCATCATCATTCTTCCACCCTGGTGGGCTACTGGCTGGGCCTACGCCACTTACTTGCCGCTGTTTTTGGTGGCCTTGTACCTGGCTTTCGCCTTGCTCCAGCGCCGGCTACAGTTGCGCGCCGCTCTGGCCCAGGAACAGCGCGAGGCCGAACGCCTCAAAGAGATGGATACCTTCAAAAGCCGCCTGTACACCAACCTGACCCACGAGTTTCGTACGCCCTTGACGGTGATGCTGGGGATGACCGAACAGATCAAAAAACAACCCGACCAGCACCTGGAACAAGGCACCCAGCTCATTGAACAAAATGGGAAACGCCTACTGCGCCTGATCAACCAGATGTTGGACTTGTCCAAGCTGGAAAACAAGGCCTTACAGCTCCAGCTCCAGCAAGCCGATATTATTCCGTATCTACGCTACCTGACCCAGTCGTTCCAAACCTTTGCCAACAAGCATAATTTATCGCTCCAGTTTTTTACCAACAGTGATCAGCTCGTCATGGACTTTGATGCGGAGCAACTGCAACAGGTCATCACTAATCTGATCTCTAACGCGGTAAAGTTTACGCCCTCCGGCGGAAGTATCAAGGTGCGGGTGGGGGAGGAGGAAGGCCAATTGCACCTCACCGTCAGCGACACGGGCGTCGGCATCGCATCGGCCGACCTTCCGCATATTTTCAGCCGCTTTTACCAGGCGGATGCGTCCAGTAAGCGGGCCCACGAGGGCACCGGCATCGGCCTGGCCCATACGCAGGAACTCGTCAAGTTGATGGGGGGAGATATTAGGGTAGAAAGTGAACCCGGCAAGGGCTCCACCTTTGCCTTGCGCTTGCCCATCAAGCATACTGCCCCCCTGAACACCGCAGCTCCCATTGACTCCGTGCCGGAGGCGGAGCTGCCACTGCTGGCCAGCGAGGAAACACCCACCGCTGCAGAAGCCACCGATCTTCCGCAGGTGCTGATTATCGAAGACAACCCCGATGTCGTGAGCTACCTCAAGACCTGCCTGGCGGGCCGCTACGCCCTGGACATAGCCTTCAACGGCCAAATCGGCACGGAGAAGGCCCTGGAGAACATCCCGGACCTCATCATCAGTGATGTGATGATGCCCTACAAGAATGGTTACGAAGTGTGCGCCGAACTGAAAGCCGACGAGCGCACCAGCCACATCCCCATCATCCTGCTGACGGCCCGCGCCGATAATGAATCCAGGATGGCGGGTCTGCGCCGCGGTGCGGATGTTTATTTATCCAAGCCTTTCGCTCAGGAAGAGTTGCTGGTCCGCCTGGAGCAATTGCTCCAGCGGCAGCAGCGGCTGGCGGCCTATTTTTCTGGAACGGTCACTGACCCGCCCGCCGAGGTGGCAGCGGAGATGGAGATCGAGCACGCTTTTGTGGAGAAAATCCGCACCATCGTGGCGGCTCATTACCAGGACGAGAACTTTGCCCTGCCGAACCTGTGCGAGCATCTTAGTATGAGCCGCTCGCAGCTATTTCGGAAAATGAAAGCGCTGACGGGGGATTCGCCTTCGGCTTTTATACGGGCGTACCGTTTGGAACAGGCAAAATACCTGCTTAAGCAGACCAATCTTAATGTGTCAGAAGTGGCCTACCGTGTTGGTTATAAGGATGTAGCCCATTTTTCGCGGAGCTTTTCGCAAGCTTTTGGTTTTCCGCCTAGTGAGGTCGGGAATTAGCTATACTTAGCACAAAGTCCTGAAGTTTTAACTGTACAACATCCCAGGCCGTGTTTTTAAGCGGTTATTATCTTGCGGCTGTATTTCGCCTAGCAGGTGATAAGGGGCACACACTCTATTTAGTAGTATGCCCCAAAAGTTGAAATTGCTAGGATGCTGGAGATGCGGCACCTGTGATAGTAAAAATAACCTTTGTTATCTTTTTTACAGCCGACTCATCTGGCAAACCCAAGGTCCAGGTTGTAAAAGGAGTAGGTTTGAAGAGTACATCTCTGAACCTGGCATAAACATTACTATCTAGCAACACTTTCCCCTGTGCATCGTAGGTGATAGTCCTCAAAAAAGGATTTCCACTGAACTGCATGGTAGCTCCACTTATCGGAATAATATCCTGGAAAAGTCCGCTAGTGCCAATGCGAATTTCCGATACTAAAATAGTAGATTGATTATGGTCTTGTAGTTCAACTTCTATTTTGTCTATTCGAACTCTGGCATAAGGGCGTAAGGTTGGGTTTTGGGTGTCTATTTGTACTACGATATTCTTTCCGGACCGATTCTCATTAGAAATAGGCAGTACAATACGCAGAGGGTTCAGGGTTTGTGGCCGAGGAGTAAGTTCATCCAGAATTAGTTGCATACCGCTAATTCTTGCTCCTTCATCAATGTATTGCTGCACACTATCCGTTATGTTGGGTAAGGATGGTAGGTCCTTGTTCAAGGTAAAGTAGGTGGCAGCCTGCTGGTACTGTTCCAAACTGAAATATACCGTCCGTTTGGCATCTACTAACCGACTAAAGGCTTCTTGCTTCAGTTGATCATAGAGACCTTGATTGTTTTCAAATTCCTGCTGATTGTTTATGGCCAGGTTTAGCCCCCGTTCAGCAGCTTTGCTACGTAGTTTTGCTTCCGCAAGGGCACTACTTGCTTCCCCTACCGCGAGGCGCGTTGAGCAGTACGCTTCAGCACCTACGATGAGCTGCCTAAACGCTACCCGGAAATCAGCACCACCATTGATTTGGTTGAGTAAGGTTCCATTGGTGTCGAATATATCATCCATCTTAACCTTTAACGCATCCCAGATTTGTTCTCCACCCGTAATGGTATTCAGACCGCTCAGGGGAGAATTTGTCAAAGTTTGGTTTAAGGACTGGTTGACTTTGTTGAGGGTGTCTTCCGCCATGCTGTTCATGGCATCCGCTGTTTTACCGATTTCGACGATTTTTTTAGCATCATCGAAAATTGCCATACCTGCTCCTGCAGCTTCCCCCAATGGGCCTAAAGCTTCTTTGACGCTGCCCAATTGGTCGCTAATACCCTTAGCTGCTTTGCCAGCACCTCCCGCCTTACTTTCTGCTGTGGCACCGGCTTCAGCCCCAGATTCCGCACTTGCCGCGGCACCGGCTTCTCCAGCTCCTGGTACTGCCACCATAGCAACAAGTTTGCCTACCGCAACACCAAAGTTGACAATATCCTCGACCAGCTTAAATGCTTCGGAGATTTTGTTATCTCTTTTCCAGGCCTTGACACCAAAGTCAAAGGTGGTTTTTGCACCCACTAATGCGTTTTGCAAGGCTTTTAACTGAGCTTTTCCTTCTGATTCTGCATTGCGAGAAATCTTTAATTTGTATTCAGCTCTTTGTTCCAGTTCACTTTGTAGTCCGGCTTCGTTCCCCTGAAGTTGTAATGTAAGCTTAGCTTGGGTTAGCCAGTCTTTATTATTAACGTCCATTTCTAGCCACTTATCGTACTCAGTAGCAAGGTTGTGGAGAACATTGATCCATGCTTCTGCCGAATCTTTGTAAACACTAAAATCCAAGGGAGGCACCACTAGTAGCCCTTGTTTATTTTTGATAAGCCAACTCAACTGTGCTCTTGCCTGCCCTGCGATTGCCCTCGTTTCTACATTAACATCAGTAATAGCTGCTATCCAATCCAACTGGCGCATTGCCAAATCAAGAGTGGTCAGGTTTATAGAAGCAAGCGCTTTATCGAGCTCCGTGTTTTTGCATGCAGATAGTAAACTTGCCAGCTGAAAGCTCGCTACCATCCCCAGACGTAATGGCTCCCCTCCGTTGAGGAAATCGGCAAAACTGGCGACAATCGGCTGAGATCCAGACCAAACGTCAACCTCCAGCTTGGTAGGCGATGTACAATTGAAGATAGTAGCAGCCCGGTTAACGAACGGTGTTAATTTTAGTGTCTGGCCGCTACTTGTTTTTACGGGTAAGCTTGTATGCTTATTGTCCTTTACAATCTCTTGCGTGATAATAGCTAGGTTAGAAAAACTTGCCTGAGCTTCAACCATTCCTGACCCAGATAGCTCAATCCGGCGTGCAAAAATATAAAGGGTATCTCTCAAGATAACAGGTTGATCAATTTGAAGGACATCGCAAACCACTAAAAATAGATCGTCTGAAGGATCAGGGGCTGGCTGCAAACCTCTGAATTCTTTTTCCAATTCCGACCATTTGAAAAGAAAGCCTCGTGCCTGACCCTGGTTGTCGATTGCTTGTGGGGTAGGTATGCCCCAGCTAGCAATATTTTTTTTATCGTAAAGTGTATTCCAATCCATGATTGAGTTATTGTGTGGAGTTGGGAATACACAGTTAACTGTGTATTCCCCAAGAAATGGAAAAGTGATTTTCTGCTAGGCTGCGTTCTCTATCTTATTGGCTTCAGCTACTACTTCTTTAGCAAATTTCTTGATGTTCTTTGCGTCTGGTTCCACCGTGATATATGGATTGGTGACCATAGCATCAATCGTTGGTTGAAGTGTAATCCACTCCGTATTGGCTTTTTTCATGAAAAAATCGACTGAACGTAGGCTCTTCAATTTCTCTTTATCATCTTTGGTTGTCAAAGAATGGGAGATCTTTTGTTGAATATATTCTAGGCCACCAGACCACTTCACCCAGGAATTTTTTATTTGAGTCACCTTATCAATGGCAAGGTTAGTATGTTTTAGGACACTGTCAACACTAGATTGTGCGAGCGTCACGGTTTGTTGAGTGGCTTGGGCTACCTTTAGCTCATGGTTAGCTGTGCTTATCTCCCCTTCAAGCTTATCAATGGTATCCTTCATGTCTACTGCTCGCTTACCAAAAACCCCCGCCACGCTAGCGGCCGCAACGAGTCCTATTGGAAAGGGAGGAACAGGCCATACTACCCAGCAGTAAGTAACGGATGTGGATGCAACGACGACATCGTGCTTGTATTCTGATTTATCGGAATCCAGCATGTCGTTCAGTTGTTTGAGCGAACCCATAATATCTTTTCCGCCCGATAATTTATCGATCGTCGCTTGTGAGGTGCGATCATCGGCATCAATCGATGTTTTGACCTCACTACAGCTCGATGAGGCTTTTGTTAGTTTAGTTTTGAAAACGCTCAAATTGGTCATTATAGCTTCCGCTTTTTTCTGATTGTCATCTGCGGTACTTTTTAAATCTGAGAGTACATCCAGGGCCGAAACGGGCTCGGGGTCCTTACCATCAGTAGGTTTGACGAGTGAACAGATATAGTTGAAGATGCTATCTTCCCCTTTGCCGGCATTGTCCTGGACATAACTCTTTAAGCCTTCACCCAAAGCGGTCATTTGGTCAAAAACTTCATCAAAAAAGAATGAACTCGCTTTGTTAATCTCATCATAAGCCTCATACATGGAGTCGAACCACTTATAATTTGCCGCATCGGTTTCTGATAGATTCAGTACCGTACGTAAATCTGCGGCTGTATTTGGTAGCCTCAGACCTTGAGTTGCATAAATCTGTAACCATACCCAATTGGATCTTAGGGTAGGTACCGTTTTATCCTTACCATTGAGGTAAAGTTGTAAATTGTCTAATGCTTGGTTTAGGTTTTGGATCTCTGGTCCATTGTCTTGTTCAGCCATTGTTTTTAGTTTTTTATGGATAATTTAGAATAGTATTTTAAACTGGTCGGGGAGTGTTGTGATCAAATCCTTGATCAGTTAAAATTGAGTTTATTGAGAGGGTGTTACACGGAAAAAGCTTTTGGCCACGCTAGCAGGTCCTGCATTTTTTTATCGAGTTTTTTAGCGTAAAAATCCGCTACTTTCATTTTTGTTGCGCTCACCACTTTGTCTCCATCGTGCTCCGTTTCCTTGACTTGCTCCAGTAGCTCGCTCAGCGTATTTTGAAGTGGTGCAAGGTTGTCGTATAGATAATCACAGGTACTCAGGGCGGGCTGCACCTGCTTGATAGCTTGAACATCGCTTTGAATCGTTGAGGAAGCACTTTTGAGCTGACTCAACTTAGCACTGTAGTCTTGTTGAAGGGATTTTTCCTGACTTAATTTGTTCCGTAGGCCAGAGTAGGCGCCGAAAGAAATACCTGTTTTGAACCCCTCCCAGAAACCGCTAGCTCCGCTTAGTTGATCTTTAATTTTATTTAAGCTTTTGCCCGTTTCGGTGATCTGGGTATTAAGTTGATCGATTTGCTGCTCTGCCGAGGTCAGTTCCGCTTCTAGCTGCTTGAGCTTTTCACTTAGCTCAGTACCGACTTTGGTGCTATTGGTCTTGAGATCACTCGCCACAGACTGAAGCTGCTTTAAAGTATCTTGGGCAGTATCAAGGTCCGTTACTAAACTCCGAATAAATAGTTCGGCTATCATGTCTTCCGAACTGGAAGTGAGATTACTCCAGTCCTGAACAATTTGCTCTAAGTCATCTTTGAACATTTCGACGCCATCATAAGCCTGCTGAGCCTTCTCATAAGTAGTAACCAGGTTGATCTGATAATGCTGAATCGCCCGAATGTAGGTCGGAGCATCGGATAAAAAATGATGGATCGCTTTAATCGCGGCTTGGGTCTGTTGAATTGAAGACATGCTTGAATTGGATTGATAGGTTAATACAACTGACGACTTCTGCTACAAATGTATAGCGCCCTTAGTCCGTTCGTTTGCCGATTTGATTTAGATCCTTGTCAAATGGGAGCAGGTAGTGATTCTCATTTGTCAATTCGTTGCCGTTTTGTCGTGTTTTGGGGGGTAAGTAATTGTAAGACAGTTATTTAATTTTGAGACGAATTGGCAAGGATATTTAGGGCGCTTGTGCTATACTCGATTAAGAAGTGG
>Ga0102812_10002314_pt1 | contig 12908 bp, 10 predicted proteins | sample ColrivemetaGS713_FD_79334 | JGI IMG/M metagenome (GOLD analysis project Ga0102812, IMG submission 79334) | Estuarine microbial communities from the Columbia River estuary - Flood tide ETM metaG S.713 | ecosystem: Environmental > Aquatic > Marine > Intertidal zone > Estuary | place: USA... | reverse complement strand
GGCCGCCGCATCAATGACGGCATGGGTGCGTTCGTGGCTACCCAAACCTTACTGCTGATGGCCGGCAAGGGCATCAATCCGGTCGGTGCGCGTGTGCTGGTGCTAGGCCTGGCGTTCAAGGAAAACTGCCCGGATGTGCGCAATACCCGTGTGGTGGACATCATCGCTGCGTTCGCCAAGGTCAATGCCGTGGTGGATGTTTACGATCCGTGGGTGGATGCAGATGAGGCGGTGCATGAGTACGGCATCCGCCCGAGCGCCGCGCCGCAGCACGGCAGCTATGACGCCATCATCATCGCGGTCGCGCATGAGCAATTCAAAGCCTTGGGCGCTGCCGGTATCCGTGCTTTCGGCAAATCCGATTCAATCATCTATGACGTGAAATATGTACTGCCGCGCGACGCGGTGGATGGGAGACTGTAATGAAAATTCTGGTTACCGGCACCGCCGGCTTCATCGGCATGCACACTGCCGAAAAACTGTTGGCGCGCGGCGACACCGTGATCGGCCTGGACAACATGAACGATTACTACGATGTGACCTTAAAGAAGGCGCGCCTGGCGCGGCTGATGGCGCATGCGAATTACCGCCACGTGCACGCCGATCTGGCCGACCGCCCGACCATCGAAAGCCTGTTCGCGATGCACGGCCCGGAGCGCGTCATCCACTTGGCGGCGCAGGCCGGCGTGCGTTATGCCGCCACCAATCCACATGTGTATGTGGAAAGCAACATCACCGGCTTCCTGCATATTCTGGAAGGCTGCCGGCATTTCGGGGTCAATCATCTGGTGTATGCGTCCACCTCTTCGGTGTATGGTGCCAACACCGACATGCCCTACACTGAACACAAGAGTGCCGAGCATCCCATCACCCTTTACGCCGCCAGCAAGAAAGCCAACGAGATGATGGCGCACAGCTACGCTCACCTGTACAACATTCCCTGTACCGGCCTGCGCTTTTTCACCGTGTATGGCCCCTGGGGCCGGCCGGACATGGCCCTGTTCCTGTTCACCAAGAACATCCTGGAAGGGCGCCCGATCAAGGTGTTCAACCACGGTCAGCACTCGCGAAGCTTCACCTACATCGACGACATCGTGGAAGGCGTGATCCGTGCCTGCGACCAGCCGGCCATGCCCAGCGGCAACTGGAACAGCCACATCCCCGATCCGGCGCGTTCCAACGCCCCGTACCGCCTCTACAACATCGGATCTTCGCAGAACACGCCGTTGCTGCGCTACATTGACGTGCTGGAAGAGGCCTTGAACAAAAAGGCCGAGCTTGAGATGTTACCGCTGCAGGCCGGCGATGTGCCCGATACCTTTGCCGACTGTTCCGACCTGGAAACCGAGCTGGGCTATGTGCCCAAGGTGAGGGTGGAGGAAGGCGTGCAGGCCTTTGTGGCGTGGTACCGCGAACATTACTCGGCTTGATGGAGGGCGAGTATGAATAAGTTATTGAAGCAGGAAACGCATTTCGCCTTCGGCAAGAATTGGCTGGATTACGCCCAGAAAATCGACGAGCCAAGAATTGCTCAGGCTATGAAAGATCTGCAGCGCCTGAACAACGGCGAACGGCTAGATGGCAAAACCTTTCTTGATATTGGCTGCGGCTCCGGCCTGCATGCGCTTGCCGCCATTCGCTTGGGTGCTAAAAGCGTGTCCTGCGTCGATATCGACCCGGATTCGGTGCAGGCTACTAGGAACATACTAGCCAAGTTTGCGTCGGAAACGCCGGCACAGGTCAATATCGTCAGCGTTTTCGACATGAGTCCGGAAAAGAATGGCAGCTACGATGTGGTTTATTCTTGGGGTGTTCTTCACCATACCGGCGATATGTATCAGGCTATCCGCAAAGCGGCGGCATTAGTCGCCCCGGGCGGCATATTCATGATTGCCTTGTACAAGAAAACTCCATTCTGTGGAATGTGGCGGGTAATCAAAAAACACTATACCAATTCCGATTCGGCCGACCAGAAGTGGATAATGAATTTCTACTTAGCGGTAAAGCATGGCTACCAGCGCATTCGAGGCATTGATTACCAGAGCATTATCCATGATTACGCTAAAAATCGTGGGATGAACTACTACAACGATGTTCATGACTGGTTGGGCGGTTACCCTTATGAATCTATCTCTCCTAAAGAATGCACAGAGCTTTTTACAGGGCTTGGTTTCTCGCTAGTAACCGTCAAAATACAACCGGTGTCAGGTAGTAAAGGATTATTCGGTTCCGGTTGCGATGAATTTACCTTTATCCGGAAAAAATGAGTTTCGGACGCAAACTACTACAGGGCTCCGGTATTCTGCTTGTAGCCAGCGGTTTAGCAAAAGCGCTATCCTTGCTGACGCTGCCATACCTGACCGCGCAACTATCGCCACAGATTTATGGGGAAGCTGCACTGGTGTCGACCTTGATTTCGCTCTTGTCTGTTATTGCCCTTGCCGGCATGGACATGTCGTACTCACGGGCCTATTTTGGAATCGAAGGGGCCCGAACCGAACAGGTGGAAGCGCTGATCTGGCGTCGGAGTCAGGTACATGCAATGCTTGCCGGCGCAGTAGGTGCTCTGCTTTGGCACGTCTATGCCTTACGGCATGCTGAATTGCATTCCCATTTCGCCATCTTGGTGGGCTTGGGGATTTCGGGATCATTGCTGTCATCCTTAGCCCAAACTCGGGCGCGACTACAGTCGCGTTATTATCGGCTTGCTGTAGCCGTGTTCTTCTCGGCGGCATTGTCCTATGGCATCATGCTCTGGTTGGCGGGCTCGGCTGAAGTATCGGAATATGCCTTAGTTTCCGGATATGCAGCGGCGTATCTTCTGTTGGTGGTTATACTGGGCATGCCAGTCTCGGTGGGGTTCCGGAACAAATCAGAGGCGCTGAATCCTGCTGTAGCTAAGTCAATTCTGATGGTCGGCTTACCCGGAATCGTCACAGCCCCGGCTTATTGGGTGGTCGCCTCATCCGACCGCTGGTTCCTCAATGCCTATGCCGATATCGCGACGGTGGGGGTGTATGCGGTAGCCGTCAGCATCGGTACCATTGGCATGATGCTGAATAATGCCGTGCTTTCAGCCTGGGTGCCGGAAATCATACGCGAATACGAATCCAACCCCGAAGAGGCGCATGAAAGCATAGGTTCAGTACAGGCGTTGGTTATTGTAGGGTATGCCTTGGTGTGCCTATGGGTCTGCGCTCTGGCGCCCGATCTGCTCGCTTTACTAGTGGATGTGCGCTTCCACGATGCAGTCCGTTTCGTGCCCTGGTTGGCCATAGGGGTTTTCTTTCACGGGTGCATTCACTTGTTTGTATCTTCCTTGCTATTGAAGCATAAGATGAATATTTCTGCAGCTATTTGGATTTTTGTTTTGGTTGGGTCTTTAACGGGGAATTACCTTTTTGTGCCGGATTATGGCGCCCAAGGGGCAGCTATCGTTCAGGCATTTGCCTTCGCTACGGCGGCATTCTGCATGATAATCATGGCGCACAGGTGTTATGCCACAAAATGGCTAACGCTATCGCTTATTTTGAAGTTAATTGCCATTGTGTTGGGCGCATATCTGATAATTTATTTACCACAACTAGATTTACAGATATCAATACTATACAAACTTCTAGTTCTAACTTTATTGACGCTCTCAATAGTCTTTTGGGCTATTAAAGATAAAATTAATAAAAATATTTTTCAAAATACATAAAATTTATGAAAATAATTGTAGGAAAAAAAACTCAAATACCAATAGAAAGACTTTTTCTTTTTATTGCAAACTTTGCACTCATTTATCTATTTGTTTTCAGATTTATACCAACGTCATTAGATGATGAGAACTATCTTTATCACTTTTCAATGCAGAAAAGTATTCGTGATTCGCATTTCTCTACTGCTGAATATTTTTATAGCTTAATTACACAATTTCTATCTACGGAAGATGGTTTTTTTGGCGCTAGGGCATTAATTTTTATAGGCCTTATACTGCAGTTTTTTTGTATATTACAGCTCAAAGGTATTCGTTCGTGGCTGTATATGCTTGGATTCTATCTTTTACCGAATCTAGCAATTTTGTATTCATACCTCCAGTTGAGGTATGGGCTAGGCTTGGGTTTCTTATGCCTTGCGCTTTGTATTGATCATAAAAAAAGAATGTGGAGTCAATTGACTTTAATTGTAGCAGCATCATTATTTCATGCGGGATTTTTAATTTTCATTCCGATTTATATCATCTGTAGATATTTTTATGTCAAAAAAAATATAATTACTAAGTATTTCTTAATTGAGCTAATGATTCTGTCAATTGTTACGGTAATTGTTGGATTTATTTATGTCTCAGCTCAGCTTGATACACGATTTAGTCAGTATAGTGAAGCCGGATTAAATATTTATGGTCTGGGTATGATTGTTCTGCCAATGCTTGCATTGGTTTTTACTCAATACTTCTTTGAAAAAAAATTATCATTCGAAACCACAATCACAGCTTTTTCGGCATTGGTTCTGGTTGGCATGCATTTTCTTCAAGTTATACCGGCAGCATTGCCTAGATTGTTCAATACATTATTAATTATGATCATAATCAGTGCATTAAAATCACTGCATCCTTCGAAATATGGAATCATTTTCTGCATCTTTTTGTATTTTTATTGGATCTTGGTTTTATCCTTATCTTCTGAAGGACTTTCAAGTTTTGATAACTGGAAATATCTCTTGTGAGAATAGCTCTGATTATTTCAAGTTTGCGTCCTGGCGGGGCTGAGCGTGTGCTCTCAACTCTGGCGAATGATTGGGGTAAATCTGGCCATGATATTCATTTAATTACAATAGATAACCAGGATTCAGATTTCTATAATCTATGCCATCAAGTCTCTAGACATTCGCTAAGAATGGGTGCGAGCAGTGCTGGATTTTTTTCTGGCATACTTGCAAATATCAAACGTGCATTCAATCTAAGAAAGATTTGTATAGCCATCAAGCCCGATGTGGTGCTTTCCTTTGTAGACACAACCAATATCTTGACGGGTATTGCGCTTATTGGAACTTCTATGCCGTTGGTTGTCAGTGAACGAATTGACCCATTCAAGCATTCCATTGGAGTACTCCGAGATTTAATCAGGCCTTATTTATACCGGCATTCAGCAAATGCATTAGTTGTTCAAACCGATGCCGTCGCGAAGAAGTGCGCTGTGCGTTGGAAGTCGAGTAATATAAAAACCATCGCCAATCCAATTTGGGCGAATGACGACGCAGCACGCCATAATAAAGACAAAATAATACTTTCTATTGGTCGCCTACAGTTCCAGAAAGGCCAAGATGTTCTGATCAAAGCGTTCAAAAAGGTATATGCCGATTTTCCAGAATGGCGATTAATCATTTGCGGTGAAGGCGAGCTTCGACACTCTCTGGAATGTGAGCTGGATGAGTCCGATTTAACGGAAATTGTATCTTTGAGGGGCGCTGTGAAGGATGTTTGCCCGATTTACCAAGCGGCCTCCATCTTTGTCATGCCCTCGCGCTTCGAAGGCTTTCCCAATGCCTTGCTCGAGGCCCTAGCTATGGGTTGTGCCTGCATCTCCACCGATTGCGAAAGTGGCCCTCGGGAAATGCTTGAAGATGGTCGCTTGGGTATACTCACTCCCGTTGACGATGTGGACGCTATGGCAGAGGCGCTACGCCGTCTGATGCAAAGTCCTGAATTGTGCGAGCAATTCGGCTCGCATAGCGCTTATGTGCGTGAGCGCTACCATCTGGATAAAATCAGCCGACAGTGGCTGGATCTCTTTAAGGCAGTGCAGAAATGAAAGTTCTCTTGTTTACCCGCTCGCTGGAAGCCGGTGGGGCCGAGCGGCAGCTCGTGCTTCTGGCCAAGACGTTGCATAGCCGGGGCATTCCAGTCGCGGTCATGGTTTATTACGGAAGCGGCCCATTTCGTCTCGAGCTCGACGATGCCGGTGTCCAAGTCATCGACCTCAAGAAGTCTGGGCGATGGGATTTTGTTGCTTTCGGGCTGCGGACAATTAAAGCAATCAGAACATACAGGCCTGATGTTATTTACACATTTATAGGTGCACATCTAGTAGCTAGTGCGCTGTGGCTGATTATAGGAAGACCGCCTGTTTTTTGGGGCGTTCGTGCCAGCCAAAAAGAGATCGGCAAGTATGACACGTTTATTCAGACAGCACATCGGCTATCGATTGTAATGTCACGATTCGCTAGAGGAATTATTTGTAATTCCAATGCAGGCCGCGACTATATTTTATCTATAGGTTACGAAAACAAGAATATCAAAGTCATTCCTAATGGAATTGATACCGAACGATTTAAATATAGTCCCAATAAGCGAATGAGCCAAAGAAATTATTGGAATCTGACAGATCATTCTCCCTTAATCGGCGTTGTTGCACGCATTGATTTTGTCAAAGATCACTTAAGTTTTATTAAAGCCGCTTCCCGTGTTTTGAATGACCACCCGAATACACGATTTGTCTGCGTAGGAGACGGTAATCCTGAGCTGCTGATGTCCCTCAAAGATGAATCTATTCAATTAGGGCTATCTGATAAATTAATCTGGGCAGGACATAGTAACAATCCTGTGGCCGACTACTCGGCGCTTGATATCCTTGTTTTACCTTCGATGACTGAAGGATTTCCGAATGTTATTGTAGAGGCTATGGCCTGTGGCTTGCCGGTGGTGGCCACCAATGTGGGCGATTGCCGCCAAATTGTGGGCGATTGTGGTTGGATTGTGCCGCCGAAGAATCCCGAAGCCTTGGCAGCGACTATCAGTGAGGCTATTTATGCTTTGCCCACATGGTCGGCTGAACGTAGCCGAAAGCGCATTCAAGAAAACTTCAGCGTCGATGCCATGGTAGATCAAACCTTGTCGGTACTGGATGCGGCGGTCAAGCCATGAACATCACCCATGTCATCACCGGCTTGAACCAGGGCGGCGCCGAAGGCGCTTTAGTCAGGTTAGTCTGCCAAAGCGCTAATCCGGCAGCGCATACCGTCATCAGCCTGATGGATGAGGGTATTCATGGTGCCAAAATCCGCGCCAGCGGAGCCAGAGTAGTTTCACTGAGGGCGCGCAGCGGCGGTTTTTCTATTTCGGCTTTTCACCGACTCATCGCTGAATTACGTGAGTCGAGGCCAGATGTGGTGCAAACCTGGATGTATCATGCGGATTTATTGGGCGGCTTGGCCACTAAGCAACTGGGTATCTCGGTGGTTTGGGGGGTTCGTATGTCTAATAACAGCTTTCGTTATCTTGGTTTGAAAACATGGCTTGTTGCAAAAGCATGTGCTTTGCTCTCTTATTTCATTCCGAGCTATATTGTCAGTTGCAGTGAACGTGCCATCGCTCTGCACCGCAAGTTCGGCTATGCCGATCGCTTTGTTTATATCCCCAATGGATTCAATCTCGCTGACTTAAATGCCTTGATTGCACATTCCGATGTTCATAGACCGCCCATATTGGGCCATGCAGCTAGGCTTCACCCGATCAAGGGACAAGCTGATTTCCTGAACGCATTGGAACACTTAAAGCTGTGCAGCCAGGATTTTCAGGCGCGCATGGCGGGATCAGACGTACTGGCGTCCAATCCTGAGTTCTCTGCAATGATTCCTGCCGCTGTGGCTGAACATATTGAAGCGATCGGACCGCAAAGCGATATGTCCGGTTTTTATAAAACCTGCGATGTGTTTGTTTTAAGCAGCCACGGCGAAGCTTTTCCCAATGTGGTGGCCGAGGCGATGTTGGCCGGGCTGCCCTGCATCGTTACCGATGTGGGTGATGCAGCCGAAATCGTCGGCGATACCGGCTGGGTTGTTCCGGCCAATAATCCGCAAGCGCTAGCCGCAGCCATGCGCCAAGCCATTACCGCCATGGCCGACACAGACACTTGGGCCGCCCGCAAGGCCGCAGCCTGCGCCCGGATTGTCAGACTGTATTCGATGGATAAGATGCAATCCCGTTTTGATGCGGCATGGACTGCTGCCATGGAGAACTGAGATGTGTGGAATTGCTGGCGTATGGAGTGTTGCCGATTTTGCCCTGAGCCGTGAGGCACTGCCGCGGATGACCACTGCCATTGCCCACCGTGGCCCGGATGATGCTGGGCACTGGTTCGATGAAGCGGCTGGCATCGCCCTGGGGCATCGGCGCCTGTCCATTGTGGATCTATCGCCGGCCGGGCATCAGCCCATGGCTTCGGCCAGCGGCCGCTACCAGATCCTATTCAATGGCGAGATCTACAACCATGCCGCATTGCGCCGGGAGCTGGAGCAGGGCGGACACCGTTTTGAATGGCGCGGACATTCCGATACGGAAACGTTGCTGGCCGGAATCGAGGTTTGGGGCTTTGAAGCCACGCTGAAGCGCAGCATCGGCATGTTTGCCATGGCGCTCTGGGACCGCGAAACCCGCAGTCTGCAGCTGGCCCGCGATCGCTTGGGTGAGAAGCCACTGTTTTACGGCTGGCAGGGCCAGCATTTCTTCTTTGCTTCCGAGCTGTCGGCCCTGAAAGCCCACCCGGCCTTCAAGCCGGTGCTGAATCCGCAGGCCATTGCCCTGATGATGCGGCACAACTACATTCCAACGCCCTACAGCATTTATCAGGGAATCCATAAATTGACGCCGGGTACCATGCTGTCGGTATCACCGGCACATCGGGACGCTGCACCAACACCCTATTGGCGTGCGTATGACGCGGTTGCTAATGGCTTGGCTGAGCCCTTCACCGGCAGCCCGGTCGAGGCCGTGGATGCTCTTGAAGCCTTGCTGATGGGCGCCGTGGGCCAACAGATGATGGCCGATGTGCCCTTGGGCGCGTTCCTCTCCGGTGGTGTGGACTCGTCGGCAGTAGTGGCCCTGATGCAGGCGCAATCGGATCGGCCGGTGCAGACTTTCACCATCGGCTTCAATGAAGCCGCCTACAATGAAGCCGAGCATGCCAAGGCCGTGGCCAAGCATCTGGGCACCAGTCACACCGAGTGGTATGTGACCCCGCAGGATGCGCTGGACGTAATTCCAAAGCTACCCGGCATTTACAGTGAGCCGTTTTCCGACTCTTCACAGATTCCCACGTTTCTGGTATCTCAGCTGGCACGGCGACAGGTCACGGTGTCACTATCCGGTGACGGTGGCGATGAGTTGTTTGGCGGCTACAACCGCTACACGCATACGCATAAGCTCTGGAGCACCATTGCCAAGCTGTCCATCCCCTTACGAAAAATGGCGGCGGCAGGAATTACCAGTCTTTCGCAAGACCAGTGGAGTGCTCTAGCCAGGCCTGTGATGGCTGTTATGCCTAAAAAATACAAACGCCCAAATGTTGGCAGTTTGGCGCACAAAGGGGCCAGAGTGCTCACCTCCGATTCGGTCGATGCGATTTACCATGCGGCAGTGTCGCATTGGAATCCGGCGGATATCTTACTCAATAGTTTTGAGCCGAAAACGGCAGTTACCACTCCAGGTTCCATGCCAGAATGTGAGCCGATTCAACGTATGATGGCTCTGGATACCATCAGCTATTTGCCCGGTGATATTCTGTGCAAATTGGATCGCGCTGCCATGGCCGTATCCCTGGAAAGTCGTGTGCCGCTGCTGGATCACAGGATCGTTGAATTCGCCTGGAGTCTGCCATTGGAAATGAAGCTGCGTCATGGCATCGGTAAATGGCCGCTACGGGAAGTGCTGTACCGGCACGTACCGAAAGCCCTGATTGAACGGCCGAAAATGGGCTTCGGTGTGCCGATTGATGAATGGCTGCGTGGCCCGTTACGCGACTGGGCCGACAGTCTGTTGGATGAGCGAAGCTTGCGTGAGCAGGGCATTTTCAAGCCCGAGCAGATACGCCTGAAATGGGCTGAACATCTTTCAGGGAAAGCAAATTGGCAATATCATCTTTGGGATGTGTTGATGTTCCAGGCATGGGTCTCCAATGAGTCGTAACCTGCTATACATCGTGAATGTTCCCGCGTTCTTCATATCTCATCGTATGGTCTTGGCACAAGCCGCCCAGAAAAGAGGATGGTCCGTAAGTTTGGTAAGCGGGCAGGGCGGCAGTCCTTCGATGGAGACGGCATCTAAAGAAATTTTGGCGCGCAACTCTATTCGCCATGTGCAGACATTATTTAGAAGCGGCGGGATTAATTTTATTCGGGAACTATTCGGTATTGTTCAAGTCATTATTTCAGTATTCAAAATCCGGCCTGAGGTCGTGCATACGGCAAGTCCGAAAGGAAACCTTTACGGCGGCATAGCAGCCAGATTTTGCAAAACCCCAAGGCTGATTGTCTCCGTTTCAGGCATGGGGTCCCTCTTTATCGGAAAGCCAAATACACTTAAGCGCATCGCTAGAAGCCTTTATCGAAAGGTATTTGGCTGGATCCTAAGGCATCCGAACTGTTCCATCATTGTTCAGAACCCTGATGATGCCGAAGAGCTTTTGTGCCATGGACTCGCATCCAAAAAGCAATTGATAGAAATTCCAGGATCCGGTGTAGATTTGACGCTTTATAGCGGCATTAGCCCTGAATCTTCTCTTCCGATTGTGCTATTTCCAGCACGCATGCTTCGTGATAAGGGCGTTTACGAGTTTGTGGATGCCGCCAGGTTTCTTAAAAGTCGTGGTTATGACTGGCGCTTCGTGTTATGTGGCGCAGCTGATTATGAAAATCCAAGTTCAGTTCCGCAGGAGCAAATTGAGGCTTGGGCCGATGAAGATATTGTTCAGCTTGATGGATTTGTGGAAGACATGCCGCAAAAATATGCGGAATGTTCCATTGTTTGTTTGCCTTCATATCGTGAAGGCATGCCCAAAGCATTGCTGGAAGCAGCTGCATCGGGCCGCGCTATCGTAACGACAGACGTCCCCGGCTGCAGGCATGCAATAATTCCAGGGGTAACGGGATTATTGGTCCCGGCCGGCATTGCATTGGGTTTGGCGAACTCCCTTGAGTGCCTCATGCGTGACAATGAATTGAGATTGCGAATGGGTAATGAGGGCCGAAAATTGGCTAATTCAAAGTTTGATGTGTCCGCTGTCATAGAAATTACCATTAAGCTTTATAGCGCTCATTGAAACGAAGGGTCCTTTGTGAAAAAAAGTCTTGTGTTGCTTGCTCTCAATGAAATTAATTTCGATATTATTCGTAATTACCTTCATGACCATAATCTGCCATCTTTCAAGAAATTGTTTGATATGGGATTGATTGAAACGACGTCGGAAGAAAAATATGAGCTGTTAGAGCCTTGGATTCAATGGGTTTCAGTCCATACCGGAATGCGGGCGAATGAGCATGGAATCTATCGCTTGGGAGATGTCGTTTATTCGAAAAAGGTCAGTCAGGTCTTTGAGGAGGTCGAAAGCGCTGGGTATTCAGTGGGGGCAATATCGCCGATGAACGCTGTTAATAAGCTCTTAAAACCAGCTTATTTCATCCCTGATCCTTGGACAAAAACTCCCAGCGACGGTAGTTTTTGGTCGGAATCGCTTTCAGCAACAGTATCGCAGGCTGTTAACGACAACGCTAGCCAAAAAATATCATTTAAAAGCTATGTTTATTTATTACTCGGCATTTTAAGATTCGCACGTGTGAAAAATTATCTCGTTTACTTAAAGCTTGCCATCACCAGTCGGGGCAGGTCTTGGCGGAAGGCGCTATTCCTCGACCTTTTTCTTCATGACGTACATCTTTCATTTCTCCATAAATCCAAATGTCAGTTCTCTACACTTTTTTTGAATGCCGGTGCTCACATACAGCACCATTTCTTTTTCAATGCGAGACATGGAAGAATTGGGTTAAACAAAAATCCGAAGTGGTATCTCGCTAAGGGATTAGATCCTTTTGCGGAGATGCTTTCGGTCTACGACCGAATCATTAGTGATTATCTCTCTCTTGAATCTCATGCATTCATGATTGCCACTGGGTTAAGCCAGGTGCCTTACGATCGTATTAAGTACTACTATCGACTTAAATCACACGCTGCTTTCTTAGCCATTATGGGTATTGACTGCCTAGATGCCCATCCAAGAATGACACGCGACTTTCTTGTCACCTTCAATGATGCGAGTGCCGCGATACTTGCTCAAAAAAAGCTTGAACAAATTGTGGCTAAAGCTGACGGCCAACGGATATTTGGCGAGATTGATAACCGTGGCAAAAGCCTATTCGTGACCCTGAGCTATCCAAACGAAATTGCAGATGGCTTCAAGGTCATCTCGGAAGATGAAGAGTTTGATTTATCCCAACATGTTTCCTTCGTGGCGATAAAAAACGGAATGCATTCACCTAAAGGGTTTTTTGCTGCCGTGGGCGCCGATGAGCATTTACATCAGGAAAATGGCATGAACATTTCACGAGTTTATTCGCTAATAAGGACCCATTTTGGCCTACAGGCTCGATAAATTTTGTGACCCAGCGCACGTGAATAATTTAGTAGCTTTAGCCATGATAAATATTTATAATGGTGAAAAATGCTATGCATAGTCCCGAAAAACCCAAAAAGTGCCAATGCTACAAATCCTAACTTTTTTTTTACTGGCATCCCTAATCAGCGCAGGCACCATCCGGCTGCTGCTGCCGCTGGCGATTCGCTGGTACTGGGTGGACCACCCCAATCACCGCAAGCTCCACGAGGCCCCGACCCCCGTCATCGGCGGCCTGGGGGTGTTCGCCGGCATCGCCGTGCCGATGTTCCTGCAGAATGGCCTGAACAACTATTCCGTGGGTTGGTTCAGCGGCGCCCTGCTACTGGTGATTCTGGGCTTGATTGATGACCGCATCGATCTGCGTTGGTACATCCGCATTATCGTGCAGATCGCTGCCGCCATGTGCCTGATTTACATCGCCGACACCCGCGCCGCTCATCTGGGCCCGCTGTTCGGCCTGCCCGATATCGAGACCGGCTGGAT
>Ga0102812_10002311_pt1 | contig 12911 bp, 4 predicted proteins | sample ColrivemetaGS713_FD_79334 | JGI IMG/M metagenome (GOLD analysis project Ga0102812, IMG submission 79334) | Estuarine microbial communities from the Columbia River estuary - Flood tide ETM metaG S.713 | ecosystem: Environmental > Aquatic > Marine > Intertidal zone > Estuary | place: USA: Columbia... | reverse complement strand
TAAACCACTCCTTTTTTAATATACAGCTTATCCATATTTTGTTCTAAGTGGTGCGCTTGGTCTGTATATTCTGCTTTGCGTTGTTTGTATCTCTTTATTATTTTTTCTTGTATTACTTTAGGTAATTTACTCAATTCTCTAGACAGTTTTGGCTTAAAACTTCCTACTTTACCAATGTCACTTGCTGATGCTCCTATATAGGTATCAAACTCGTTAATTGTTTTATTTTTAACAAACGATTTTTTTGGAATTGCTTTCCCTGATTCTAATAACTTTTTAGCATGTATATTTGTTGGCCTGGTTATTAATTTAACACCAAATTTTTCTGCAACTTTTTGCAACATTTTTTTACTATTTTCAGTATAACCACTAGTATCTGGAGGCGTATCTGCTTTCTCATAATCTTCTTTGCCTTTAGACGGTTTTTTCCCTAATTCCTTTTGGCTTTTCTCTGATTCTTTTTGCTTGTTGGATGCCTCCTTACCTTTATCTTCCGCAGCTTTTAGTCTTGCTTTTTCTTCTTGTACTTTTCCATTTAAAAATCGGAGTATGGCTTCATCTCTAAGTTGACGCGCTGTAATTTTTGCAGCTTCGGGAATTGATTTTACATCTAAATAAGCTGCAGCAAAGGTTGCAACCGCATAAATTGCCCAAACTTTTATTTTGTTTCCTTTATAAAATTTCTCAATGGTCTCTGTATTTATTGCCCTGCCTTTAGCTGCGCTATAAATCATTTGTTTAAAAGAAGCTAATTGAACCTCAATATATTCATCAACAGATTTTCCTTCAATAGCCATGGTGTAACCTGTAAGTGCAATATCCTTAAAAGCACTTGCACTAAAACCTGCAAAAGGACCAAGGTATGCTGATACAACCACTTGAAATGCTAAATCACCACACCAAACTACCCACTCAAGCGTGTCAATAATTGCGGTATGCCAATTTGCTATTGACATATATCCATCGCGTTCATTTATCATTAAGTCATGAGCAATACTCCATACTTTCTTTCTATACAGCACCATCCCTTCTATATCCATTTTATCTTTATTCTTTTCTAAAATGTCAAGAAGTTTTTGCCTTTTATCTGATTCGGGTACTAAAAATATAGCTGTTTTACAGTTTTTATAAGCTTCTTGCCAAGCAGGGAATTTGTCTCCTATTCCATAGGTTTGAACAACGAGTTTTATATTTTTTTGAAAAGCCTCAGGGTTCTCAGTTTCTGTAGTATTTATCTTTGCTGAAACCAAATAATTTAATTCGTGAAAATCTCCAAATCCTGGAAATTTTAATGGAGCTTTATAAATATATCTAGCACGTGGAATTGTTGTAACAAAATCATCAAATGAAAATTTAGTTTTTAGCGTTTTATCAATGTTTTGCGCTACCAAACTTGTGTCTAGCAGTTCAAACTTTAAATTTTGTAATGCTGCTTTATCTACTTCTAATTGTTTTGTGTTTTTATTATAAATAAAAAGTGAAAACTCTAATTCTTTTTCTACATCACCTTTTGCTAAAAAACGCAATTCATTTTTTTCATTAAAACCTTTGTTTATATACAAACCTTCTTTTACTACATACACATAAAGGTGTCTTTCTAAAGGATCTTCTTCTTTTTGAAAACCAGATATAACAAGTTTTTTTTGTAAGTATTGTTGATTTTCTTTTGGTTGAAGCAAAGGTCCTGAAATAGTAAATTCTACTTTAGAATCAGTTATTTTTTTATGAGAAATTGTTGTTAAACTTTCATCAGGCCTGTTATCTTCCGTTTTGTATTGACCGCTAAAATTCCAAGGTTCACTTCCTTCACAATCTTCTATAAATGCTTCAAAAGTAAGCGATGTTTCTTGCTCAGATGCAACAAAAGAAAGATCATGTGTATCTACATTAGTATCTATTTTACAATCTAACAATTGTATTTCAATATCTTTTTGTAAAATAGGTTCATTTTCAGGTACTTTTTCCATAACCCAAGACAATGTAACAGATTTTGGAGGATGCGATACTATAGCATTTCCGTCAGGATCATATACATCAACATTTATTACTTTCCAGTCTTCATCTATAATTGCTTCTGAACAATTTACCCAATCGCTAGTTGGTTTAAATTCAATTTCTTGTGATAATTCAGGCATAGCTTCACCTCTTTCATCTACCACTTTAGTATAACAAGTAATTAAGCGTTCAATATTTGGTCTTAAAGTTTTCTTATTTGGCAGTAACTCAACAATAATTTGTTTTTCGCCTCCAGCATTTATCTGAATATTCTTTTTGTATTGATGCCCTTCTGCGTTGGCAACAACACTAATTTGAAATTGGCTTTTTGTAGGTTGATTTTTAAGAAATAATTGACAACTAAAAGGAGTAGTTCCGCTAGAAGACTGAATTTGCAATGCAGGCTCAGGATTAATAATTTGAATACCCGCATTAATACTTTTTTCGGATGTTTTTGTAATTTTTATAACTCTAACTTCTAGACTCTGTTGTTTTTCTTTTGAAAAATCAAAACTTTTTGTGCTAAGTTGTAAACTATAGCCTGCTTTTTCTTCATTTTCATCCGATTCCTTTTTATCGTTTTTTGCTTTTCCTTTTTTTAATTTGTTACGAATAGCAGCTATTGCACCTGCAGCTACTAAACCACCAATAACAACTTCCCAAGGAAATTCGTCATCGCTTGAGGATTCTTCGATACTGTCTATTGGTTGATTATTCTTGGACTTCGCTTCATCAATAGGATATACCATTCCTATCCTCCCGCATGTTTTACAATATAAAACAATACCTTTTTTATCTTCTTCTATCCATTGAGGATTTTCGTGACCAGCAGAACATTTTATATTATATTTAACTTGTTTAGTCTGACTATATAATTCGTCTGCACTTATCAAAATAAATACAAAAAATGTAAAAATATTTATTACAAATATTTTCAAAAGTCTGTTTTTTAATGAAAATTGAAAACATCTATTTGATGAATAAAAAGAAGAAATTTGAAAAATTTTCATAACAATCTAATTAAAAAAATCAATTATTTCTCGGATTTCTAATCCAATTAAGATTGATTTTTTTAATTAGTAGCTATGTTAAATTTACAACTTGTTTGTTGATTTTCAAAAGAAAGAATAGAATTAAAATAAAAATTTATAATTTTGATATACTGCCTTTTAAATTTTACATGGAAACTAAAAACAAAAATAACTTAGGAAAATGGCTTATTTTATTTGTTGGTACCCTTTTTACCTTATATAGCATTTTTTTAAGTGTGTTAGTTTTATATGGAACAGAAACCAATGCTAAAATAACAAGCTATAGGCAACAATTAGGTGAAAGAAATGAAACAATACCTAACCAATATACATATTTGTACAGCTATGAATTTAATTATAAAGGAAAAACCTATAGTGGAAATGGGCAAAAAATTGGAAGTCCTGAATTTTTAAAAAATAATGGAAATAGTTTTATTACTATTAAATTTTCACCTGATTTTCCACAATTAAATACTGCTTACCAAGAAAAAAAAACCATTACTAATATTCTTATTACCATAGTAATTGGTTTAGGACTTGTGTTTATTACAACAAAAATGGAATAAACATTAAATAATTTCTTTAAACTTATTTAATTCTAAACCTCCATAGTTTCCGGAACTCATTAATAATAAAGCCGAATTATCAAATTTTTGACTGAATAAAAAGGTTTTAAATGCTTCTGGATCTGTATAAATAATTAAATCTTCTCTGTTAAAAGCTTCTTTTATTTGCTTTTCAGTTACTTTTTCTAGTTTTTTAATTTCAACAGCATGTGGAGAATAAAATACAACAGCTACATCCGCACGATCTAAAGTTCCCTCATATTCCTTTAAAAAATCAGCATTTAAACTACTATAAGTGTGCAACTCTAAACAGGCTAAAACCGTTCTTTCTTGATACTGATTTTTAACAGCAATTGTAGTTGCTTCAACTTTACTTGGTGAATGCGCAAAATCTTTAAAAACAACTGTTGAATTATTTTCTGCAATTTTTTCTAAACGTTTACTAGCACCTTTAAAACTAGCAATTGCTTCATAAAACTCATCTTCATCAATACCCATATGTTGACAAATCCACTTTGCCCCTGCTAAATTTTGGAGGTTGTGTTCCCCAAATATTTCAAGAGGCATTTCGCCTAAAGATGTTTCAATTAAAGTAGTACCATTTTCAATTCTATAATTTGGTGTTTTATATGGGTATTTTTTAATAGGGTTTTCTGAATCTTCAACAACCTTTTTTAAAATAGTATCTTCTTCATTATACACCATAATACCACCATTTGTTAATGAATTTGTGAAAATTGAAAACTGCTCAATATAATTTTCAAATGTTGGAAAAACATTTATATGATCCCAAGCTATACCACTTAAAAGCGCAATATTTGGCTTATACAAATGAAATTTAGGGCGTAAATCTATTGGCGAGCTTAAATACTCATCACCTTCCAAAACCATAAATTCATTTTCATTAGTTAAATGCACCATAGTATCAAATCCTTCTAATTGCGCACCAACCATATAATCCACCTCAACACTATGATAATTTAACACATGTAAAATCATTGAAGTTATCGTTGTTTTTCCATGTGAACCTCCAATTACAACACGCGTTTTATCTTTAGATTGTTCATATAAAAACTCTGGATAAGAATAAATTTTAAGTCCTAATGCTTTAGCTTTCAACAATTCAGGATTATCAGCTTTTGCGTGCATTCCTAAAATAACTGCATTAATTTCATTGGATAGCTTTTCAGGAAACCAGCCAAAAGCTTGTGGTAATAATCCACGTTTTTCTAATCGAGATTTTGAAGGCTCAAAAATAGTATCATCACTTCCTGTTATTTGGTATCCTTTTTGTTGTAGAGCAATAGCTAGGTTGTGCATAGCGCTTCCTCCAATAGCAATAAAATGTATATTCATTCTTTAAAAATTTGTTTTGTAAATGTACAAAATAGCTTCAGAATTTTTATAAATTTAGGTATACTAATTGGCAAACGATCTTTACTCATTTAAAAGACCCGTTTGCGAATTGTAATATGTTTAAAAGACATTTTAAAGTTAATTTTAACTTATAAATGAAATAATTATGAAAAAAATTGCCTTAACAATAATGACACTAATTTTATTTTCAAACCTTTCAAAAGCTCAAAAATTTGACGACTACAACGATTTGTGGAAAGAAGTTCAAAAATTTGAAGTAAAATCTTTACCAAAATCTGCTTTAAAAGTAGTTGAAACAATTTATGAAAAAGCAAAAAAAGAAGAAAACTCCCCTCAAATTACAAAAGCACTTATCTATAAATCTAAATTTGCCTTAACTTTAGAAGAAGATGCACAATTAAATGTAATTAATCTTTTTAGAAGTGAAATTAGTACTACTAAAACTCCAACTAAAAATATTTTGGAAAGTGTTTTAGGCAATATTTATTGGCAATATTTTCAACAAAACCGTTACAAATTTTACAACAGAACAAAAACTTCTGAAAAAGTTGATATAGCCGATTTTAGAACCTGGGATTTAGAAACACTTTTTAATGAAATTCATACTCATTTTCAGAATTCTTTACAAAATGGCTTAATACTTCAACAAACTAATTTAGAAACGTTTAATGATATTCTGCACCTTCAAAAAGATTCAAAAAAATACCGTCCTACTTTATTTGATTTTATTTCGCATAACGCTTTAGAATTTTATAAAACCAGTGAAACATCAATTACACAAGCATCCTATAAATTTGAAGTTGATAAAAATGATTTTGAAAGATTCTACAAATTACAAAATAATTATTATCGTATACAAAAAGATAGTTTATCACTTCAGTTGAATGCATTAAAAATTTATCAAAATTTAATTTCTTTTCATGACAAAACTAAAAATGATAACGCATTTGTTTTAGTCGAAATAGAACGATTACAGTTTTTAAAACAACAAGCCAATTTTGAAGGTAAAAATGAGCTTTACTTAGAAAAGCTAATCGCTTTAAAAAACGAATTTAATACACACGAAGCATCAGCTTTAGTAGGTTTTGAAATAGCTCAGGTTTTTAATATTGAAGCAAATGCTTATATTCCAATAACTTCAACAGAGCATCAATTTAAAAATACGGAAGCACTTAAAATTTGTAACAGCACCATTGATAATTTTCCTGAAAGTTTAGGTGCAAAAAAATGCCAAAACTTAAAAACTATTATTTTACAATCAATGTTATCGATTACCGCAGAACAGCACATTCCAACAAATTTAAACAGCAAATTTTTAGTCACTTACAAAAATATAAATAGCTTATTTACAGATATTTACAAAATTTCAGAAAATGAAATTAGAACATTTAATAGAATATATAACGATTCAGCTAAAGTTGATTTTATTAAAAAACTAATCAAAAAAAAATCTTTTGAAAACACACTTAAAAACGAAAAAGATTACCAGCAACATGAAACTGAAATTATAATTCCTCCTTTAGAAAATGGAAAATTTCTAATTGTGAGTTCACCAAATAAAATATTAGAAAAAGGAACCACCTATGGAACTGCAATACTGCAAGCAACAAACATTTCCTTTATTGAAAAAAACACTAATAAAGAAAATATTTATCAAGTTATAAATAGAAATTCTGGCAAACCTCTTAAAAATGCAATAATTACTGTAAAAAACTATAATATAGGAAGATACAATAAGTTAATTTCAAAAAAACTAAAAACAAATGAGTTAGGTGAATTTTATTTCAAAACAAATAGCTATCATCAAAATGTTGTAATTTCAATTGAAACTGAACTAGAAAAAGCCTCTTTTGGAGATTATTATTTAAATGAAAACCGCAGACAAATAATCCAAAATGAAAATGAAGAAATAACCATAAAGCCTTTTATTTTTACAGATAGAAGTATTTACCGACCTGGACAAACTGTACATTTTAAAGCGATATTTTTAGAAAAAGATGGTGAAAAACTATCAACTCACAATAATGAATATGTAACAGCAACTTTGTTTAATGTAAATGATGAAAAAATTGAAGAACTGGATTTAGAAACGAATGAATTTGGTTCGGTAAGTGGACTTTTTATTTTACCAAATAATGGATTATTAGGGGAGTATTATTTGAAATTAAATACTACTGGTAATTTTAGTAAATACAATTATTTTTCAGTCGAAGAATACAAGCGACCAAAATTTGAAGCTGAATTTAAATCTGTAACAGAAACTTTTAAAGTAAACGATTCGGTTAATGTTAAAGGAAATGCTATTGCTTTTGCTGGTAGTTATATTTCAGATGCAAAGGTGAGCTATCGGGTGCACAGAAGAGTTCAATACCCAAGATGGTTTTATTGGCACCGACCTTCTTTTACAGCTTCCGAAGCTATGGAAATTAAGCACGGAGAAACTAAAACAGATGCCAAAGGAAATTTTGAAATTACCTTTTATGCTATTCCAGATAAAAGTGTAAATATAGAAGATAAACCAATATTCACTTATGAAATTGAAGCGGATATAACCGACATTAATGGTGAAACACGAAGCGCTACAACTTCAGTTAAAGTTGGATATCATACGTTAACCGTTACAACAACAATTGATGAACGTATAGATGTTTCAGAAAAAAACCATACAATTACTCTTGAAACCAATAATTTAAATGGAGAATTTGCTGCAACTAAAGGGAATTTAAAAATATACAAACTACTCGCTCCAACAAAAGTTTTACGCACAAGACCTTGGAATCTTCCTGATTATCAAGAAATTTCAAAAGAGGATTACCAACTTCTTTTTCCACATGAACCTTATTCAAATGATGAAAATAATGTTTCTAACTGGAAAAATGAAGCACTAGTTTTTGAAACTAATTTTAATACTGAAACAAGTAAAGAAATTATTCTAAAAAAAATAAAAAACTGGGAAGTTGGTAATTATATTATTGAAGTTGAAGCCAACGATAAATACGATCAAAAAGTTGAAGACAAAGCACAATTTGATGTTTTCAATTCAAAAAAACCAAAGATTGCGGACAATCAACTATTTGAAATTTCAACTGATAAATTAAGCTATAAACCTAATGAAATTGTAAAATTAAAAATAGGTTCGGCCTCAAAAGAACTTTTTGTAACTATTGCTATTGAGAAAGATTACCAAATAGTAAATCAGCAAATTATTAAATTAACTAATGAAGTTAAATTTATTGAAATTCCTGTTTCTGAAAAAGATTTAGGTGGTTTTGCAGTAAAATACAGTTTTGCCAATTACAATGAATTTAAAACTGGCACCATTCCAATTCTTGTACCAAATTCAGTAAATAATTTAACTATTGAAACACAAACTTTTAGGGATAAATTAGAACCTGGACAAGAGGAAACCTGGAGTTTTAAAATAAAAGGTAAAGATACAGATAAAGTTACAGCCGAACTTTTGGCAAGCATGTACGATGCTTCATTAGATCAATTTAAATCGCATAATTGGAGTTTTAACCCAAATCAAAATCCGTTATATTATTCATATAACAATTGGAACAGTGCAAACTGTTTTGGAAATACTAATTTTAGAATTTACAACCAACCTCGCACCTATTATCAAAATTATTATCAAAACTTTGATCAATTAAATTGGTTTGGGTTCAGTTTAGGAAATAATAGAAGAATTATGCTTCGTGGAATGGCTTCGTCTCCTAAAGAAAAAGTAATGGTAGCTGAAGCTGAAGCAATGGAATTAGGTGAAAATATTATGGAGGATTCTTCAGCATTAGATGAAGTTGTAACTGTTGGTTATGGCGTAAAAAAAGAAGAGATAAATGAGCACGAAAAAATTGATTTATCAGCTGTTAAAATCCGCAAAAACTTCAACGAAACTGCATTCTTTTTCCCTCATTTAAAAACCGATAAGGAAGGAAGTGTAAGTTTTAGTTTTACAATTCCAGAAGCTCTAACACGTTGGAAATTACAATTATTAGCACACACAAAAGATTTAGCAACGGTAACAAAAACATTAACAACGGTAACTCAAAAAGAGCTAATGGTATTGCCAAATCCTCCGCGTTTTTTACGTGAAGGTGATGTTTTACAATTTTCAAGTAAAATTTCTAATCTATCTGACAAAACATTAAACGGAGTTGCACAACTTGTGTTAACAGATGCTATTACTGGTAAAGAAATTTCATCTGAATTATTGAAAAGTGGCACTTCGACTCCACTAAGTGATCAACAAAGTTTTAAGGTTGATTCAAAAGGAAATACCACCGTAAATTGGACCTTGAATATTCCTGAAGGTCTACAAGCAATTCAATATAAAATTGTAGCAAAAGCTGATGAGTTTTCAGATGGAGAACAAAATGTGTTACCTGTTTTATCAAACAGAATACTAGTTACAGAAACCTTACCAATGTGGGTTAGAAGTAACCAGACAAAAACATTTACACTAGATAAATTGAAAAGCAATAATTCTTCAACATTAAAGAATCACAAAATTACATTAGAAATAACTTCAAATCCGGCGTGGTATGCAATTCAAAGTTTGCCGTATTTAATGGAATATCCTTATGAATGTGCCGAACAAACTTTCTCTCGCTATTATGCAAATACACTGGCCAGTCATATAGCGAATTCAAATCCTCGCATTCAAGAAGTATTTAATTTATGGAAAACTAGTGATGCCTTGGTTTCAAATTTAGAAAAGAATGAGGAATTGAAATCTATTATTATTCAGGAAACTCCTTGGTTACGCGATGCACAGAATGAAACAGAACAAAAGAAAAGAATTGGTTTATTATTCGATTTAAATAAAATGAAAAATGAGCAAGAAATTGCTATGAATAAACTGAAAGAATTACAATTCTCAAACGGCGGTTTTCCTTGGTTTAAAGGAAGTAAGTACCCTAACCGATATATAACCCAACATATTGCTTCAAGTTATGGTCATTTAAAACACTTAAATGTTGTTGAAAATAATGAAACAGTAAATATAATTTCAAAAGCTGTTCAGTTTTTAGATGATGAGATTATAGAAGATTACAATAAACTATTGACTGAAGCTAAAAAGTTAAGAGATAAAGCAAATATAAAAGACGAAGGAATTAAAGCTGAACAAGAATATTTAGCTAAAAATCATTTAGGGCATACGCAACTACATTATTTGTATATGCGCAGTTTTTATAAAGAATTAAAGATTTCTGAAAAAGTACAAGAAGCAGTTAATTATTATACGAAACAATCTGCATCATTCTGGACAGATTACAACTTGTACTCAAAAGGATTAATTGCCTTAATTCAGCATAGAAATGAGAATGCTAAAATTACTTCTGAAATTTTAAAATCGTTAAAAGAAAATAGCCTTACTTCGGAAGAATTAGGCATGTACTGGAAAGAAAATACTGCAAGTTGGTTTTGGTATCAATCACCTATTGAAACTCAAGCATTATTAATTGAAGTTTTTGCTGAAATTGAAAATGATATTAAAATTGTTGATGAATTAAAGGTTTGGTTACTAAAAAACAAACAAACTAATCAATGGAAAACAACCAAAGCTACTACTGAAGCTGTTTATGCACTATTATTAAAAGGAAGCGATTGGCTTTCAGTAAATGAATCTGTTGAAGTCACTGTTGGAACACAAAAAATTAATCCTTCAAAGTTAGAAAACGTAAAAGTTGAAGCTGGAACTGGATATTTTAAAACTTCTTGGAACGGAAATGAAATAAAACCTGAAATGGGAACCGTTACTATTTCTAAAAAAAATGAAGGTATTGCTTGGGGTGGTTTATACTGGCAATATTTTGAAGATTTAAATAAAATTACTTCTGCAGAAACTCCATTGAAATTATCTAAAAAACTATTCTTAATACAGAACACTGATACTGGAAAAGAATTAACTGAAATTACAGAAACATCAACCTTAAAATTAGGTGATTTAATAACAGTTAGAATTGAATTAAGAGCTGATAGACCAATGGAATTTATACATATGAAAGATATGCGCGCAAGTGGTTTAGAGCCAATAAATGTTTTATCCACTTATAAATGGCAAGATGGTTTAGGTTATTACGAAAGCACTAAAGATGCCTCAACAAACTTTTTTATAGAACGTTTACCAAAAGGAGTTTATGTTTTTGAATATGATTTAAGAGTTAATAATTCAGGTAATTTTAGCAATGGAATTACAACAATACAAAGCATGTATGCTCCAGAATTTAGCAGTCATAGTGACGGAGTAAGAATAACTATAGAATAATAAAAAAGTGATTGATTTTATAATCATTCACTTTTTTACTTCTTCCAATTTTATTCAGAAAGTAGTTTAGAATCGTAAAAATTTACGCCTTTAATTTTTAATCTTTCTGTATGCTTTTTTAATCTAGTTTTATAGTCATCCCAGTTTCTTAATGCAGTTGGGGTCCAACCAATCTCTGCATGACCAATAATTCTTGGAAAAGCCATATATTCAATGTCTTTTAAAGTTGTAATTGTTTCAGTCCATAAAGGGGATTCCACACCTAAAATATTTTCTTTATTAATTCCTTTTACAAATTTATCTGGAGTCCACAAATAAGCACTATCCAACTCAATAAAAGCTGCCCAGCTTAATCCAATTTTAGTTAAAGAATCGTACTTCATATCTAAATAAACCTTAGTAGACGGAGACATAATTACTTTTGCATCTTGTGCAATACCTTTTTTAGCATTCTCCTCTCTAGCCCAAAATTGAACAACTGTACTTTTTTTAAGATCTGCATGTGCAATTTCATCCCACCCAATTACTTTTTTATCATAAGAGTGCACTATATCCTGAACTCTGTTAATAAATGGAATATAATCTTCAATAGCTGTAACGTGAGATTCATCTCCTCCTATATGAATGTATGGCCCTGGAGTCATTTCTGAAATTTCCCTTACAACATCATCAATAAATTTATAGGTAATTTCTTTTCTGGTACATAAAGTACTAAAACCAACTTTGGTGCCTGTGTATAATTCTGGAGCTTTATTATCACAATTTAATTCAGGATATGATGCTAAAGCAGCATTTGTATGTCCTGGCATATCAATTTCAGGAATTATTGTAATAAAACGATCCGCTGCATAGCTAACAATATCTTTATATTGTTCTTGAGTGTAAAATCCACCTTCTCCTCCACCAACTTGTGTTGAACCTCCATAATTTGTAAGATTTGGCCAAGACTTTATCTCAATGCGCCAACCTTGATCATCAGATAAATGCAGATGAAGAACATTTATTTTATAAGAAGCAAGTAAATCTATGTACTTTTTTACATCTTCAACACCAAAAAAGTGTCTCGAAACATCTAACATAGCCCCTCTATAACTATACTCAGGATAATCTTCAATTTTTCCAGTAGCAACATACCAAGATTGATCTTGTATTTCTGAAGCTACAATTTCGTTAGGTAATATTTGCAGTAAGGTTTGAATACCTCTAAATACACTTTCTGTTGAATTTCCTTCGATTAAAATTTTTTCATCTAAAATCGTTAATTTATATCCTTCATTTCCAAATTTTAAATCCTGAAGATTGTTATTCAATAAAATACAATTTATACTAAATTCATCTTTCACTGATTCAACAGTTAAATCAAAACCTGTTGAAGGCTTAATAATTGTTGCTAAATAGTTTGCTGATTTTAATAATTCTTTTGAATCGCCTAATACTAAAATTTTAGTTTTATTATTTAAGTTAAACGAATTCCCCTGAGAAATTACAGAAACTGGTTTTGGAAATAAAGGTAATTCCAGTAAGTCTATTTTTGGATTTTTAGAACATGAAGAAATTAATATTAACGAAAAGAAAAATACAACACCGTATTTTGATTTAAAATTGACCATAAATTTATTACTTTAATAATTTTTCAAATTACAAAAATTTATAAGATTTACATTTTATTAT
>Ga0102812_10002310_pt1 | contig 12913 bp, 11 predicted proteins | sample ColrivemetaGS713_FD_79334 | JGI IMG/M metagenome (GOLD analysis project Ga0102812, IMG submission 79334) | Estuarine microbial communities from the Columbia River estuary - Flood tide ETM metaG S.713 | ecosystem: Environmental > Aquatic > Marine > Intertidal zone > Estuary | place: USA... | reverse complement strand
GCCGCCATATTTGCCAAAGTTTCGTCTGAGAGCACGACGCCCCAACCAAAAGTATCGTCTGGGCGATTGCGCTCAAGCAGCGTGACCTCATGATTTGGGTCGCGCAGCTTCATCGAGATTGCAAAATACAGACCCGCAGGCCCGCCGCCCAAACACAGAACTTTCATGCGGCATTTCCTTTTCATAACACTGCGCCAGACTGGCATTAGTGATTTTATATTTCAAGCTTGAAATTTTAGACTTGAAATTGTGCGTGGCTGGCCGGACACTCTGGAGAAGTCAGAGGGGGCTGGATATGGCAAATGTTGGCGTGGTTGGTTTGGGGACGATGGGCTTGGGGATTGCTCAGGTTTTTCTAGCTGCAGGGCATTCAGTTCTGGCAACGGATAGCAATGCACCGACGCGCCAATCCGCCAAAGGTCGTTTAGCCCAAACTTTGGACAAACGTGTCGCCGCAGGAAAAATTACGACCGAGAAAAGTCATGCAGATGTGTCGCGCTTTGCTGTTTTCCAAGGTTTGGTTGACCTTGCACCCTGTGACCTTGTAATTGAAGCTATTGCCGAGAAATTAGACGCAAAGCGCGCCCTATTTGCAGAACTTGAGCCGATCTTATCAAAAAAAGCAATATTGGCGACGAATACATCTGCACTCTCCATCAATGAGATGTCGCAAGTGCTGGTTCGGCCTGAGCGTTTGCTTGGTCTTCATTTTTTTAACCCCGCACCAGCGATGAAACTGGTTGAATTGGTAGTTCGTTCGACCAATGCGCCCGACGCCATTCGCCTTGCGCGACAGATTGTAGAAGCCGCTGGCAAAACAGTTATCAAATGTGCGGACCAGCCAGGTTTTATCGTGAACCGTTGTGCGCGGCCTTTTTACGGCGAAGCGCTGGCAATGCTGGAAGAGGGTCAAAGTGCCGTTGATATTGATGCCGCTATGCTGGCGGCGGGTTACCGCCTTGGCCCCTTTGCTCTAATTGATCTGATCGGCGCCGACATCAATCTTGCCGCCACGAAAAGCCTTTATGATGGTATGCAAAATCATCCGCGCTATTATCTATTTCAAAGCCTGATCGATCAAGTCGCCTCCGGAAAACTTGGTGCAAAAACGGGCAAAGGTTTTGTGACCGGCACGCAAATAGCGCCGCAGGTCAATGACGCAATCGTTTTGCGGATTGAAGCGACTTTGGCTAATGAGGCTGCCAGCCTGCTGGATGATGGCGCACAGAGCCCCGCATCCATCGACCTCGCGATGAAGCTGGCACTAAACTTTCCACGCGGACCTTTTGAATCTGCGCAACGCTGGGGACTAACTGCCGTTCGAGACGCGCTGACAGCGTTGGCCATAAACGCACCGCCCCCTCTAAAAGGCCGTTATGACATCAGCCCAAGCCTACTATCCTTGTAAATCTAAGCGCGAGCAAAATCGTCATTGCGTTTAATGGACCAAGAATTCTGCATGTAAGGCACCGGCTGCATTAATACTTTTCAAAATATCAATCATATCATGCGGGGCAACGCCCAACGCATTCAAGCCAGAGACAACATCGGAAAGGTTAGTAGACCCGTCCACCTCAGCCATTCCTGTGCCAGGAGCCGGTGTGATACTGGCACTTGTTCTTGGCAAAACAATGGTTTGCCCATCACTGAACGGGTTTGGCTGAACCACGACAGGTGTCTCTTCAACCCGCAAGGTTAGGCTTCCTTGTGCGACAGCAACGCGGCTGATCCGAACATCCGCCCCCATCACAATAGTACCCGACCGCTGATCCACAACAACGCGGGCGCGGGTTTCCGGTTCGACAAAAAGATTCTCGATGCGCCCAATTGCATGCGCGGGGGACGACATCCGAGTTGCATTCAAGTCGAACGCAACGGTTCCCGAGTCCAACATTGCAGCGACATCCCGACCGAAATCTGTGTTTATCGCCTCTTCAATGCGACCAGCTGTCGTGAAATCAGGTGTGCGCAGCGCCAGCCGAATGGTCTGCAAACCTGCAAAATCAAAGTCGACTTCTTGTTCAATCCGCGCCCCTGAGGGGATAACGCCAGCAGTTGGGACGCCCTGGACAACCCTTGCAGCCGCCCCCTAAGCTGCAACGCCACCAGCAATAATGGTCCCTTGGGCAACCGCATAGACCTGACCATCCGCGCCATTTAGAGGAGTCATGACCAAAGTCCCCCCCAAAAGGCTTTTCGCATCGCCAATGGCCGAAACCGTTACATCGATTCTCCCTCCCATCCGCGCAAAAGGTGGAAGCGCGCCCGTCACAAAAACAGCCGCAACATTTTTGGGTCTAAATTGTTCGCCATTAACGTTAACCCCCAAACGCTCCAGTAAATTTGTCATGATTTCTTCAGTGAATGGCGCATTTCGCATGCCATCCCCCGTACCATTTAGGCCAACGACCAGCCCGTAACCCACCAAATCATTGCCACGTACGCCGTCAAACTCTACCAGATCCTTAATTCTGATCGGTGCTGAAATTGCGAGGCTAGGGATTAACAGAAAGAAGAGAAGCAATTTAATCATCGTAGAAAATCCACCAAACTAAGGCGCGATAGACGCGCAGTAACCGAATACAGCGCTTCCAGTTGGGTTTGCGCTGCCTCCATGCGCGTCGCCGCCTCATATGGATCAACCGCCAAAAGGTCAGACCGCGCAAGTTGAAGCGCTGCCTCTTCTGCCTCATTCCGGGTTTGTGCTTGGTCAATCCGCGCTTGAACCATGCCGAGGTTGGCGGCCAAAAAAGTGCGATCAGATTGATTTTGGAGCAAGGATGTGCCAGCCAGTCGGGAAACGTGCAGGACGGCCTGTTGATCGAAAATCACAGTCCCCCTGCCCACAAGTGCCACCAATGCCAAAGATTTAAGTGTGTCTTTGATGGCGGGGTCCATTGCTGTAAAGCCAAGGTTTACATTGTCTTCCGCCGAAACTGACAAGGCGCTTGCTACCGGGCCGCCAAGATAGCCAACAGTTGCAAAACCAGCAGGGTCGTTGAACCATGCGGCCACCGCCGTTTCAATATCGCTCGCTGATGTGGCCCCCGCACCGATCACGGCGGCCTCAATTGCGGATAGGATAACATCGGAAGCTGCCACCGCCGGGCCATCACTTGCGATCCCCGCAAAAAGCGTTCTGTCACCAAGTTTTGTATTGAGCGATGCCAGAACGGCGCCGAAACGTGCTACTGCATCCGTGGTCACCCCTTGCAGCATCCGCGGACTCTCGGCATTGGCGGCATTCAGCAGGGTCGGACCCAGACCATCTGTTAGCGCGTCAATTTTGCCAAAAACGGACTGCATCGTATCGGCCGTGAGCCGAGCAGAATCTGTGGCGATGCGATACCCTTTGAGGTGTGACAATGTGCTCTCCAGCCCGGACAGCCGGATCAAATCACCACCGAGCTTTCGGGTAATATTTGATGTATAGCCCGTTGTCAGTTCTTGCGCCGCCGTACTGGCTTGCTGCTTAATACTGGTGGTCAACCGACGAAGCATGAACGTTTGCGCCATGTCGCCTATGCTATTCACTCGCATTTTACATCCCTAACAAGATTTGGATCATGTCGTCCGCAGTCTGGATGACCTTCGCATTCGCAGCATAAGCCTGTTCAACCAGCAATAAATCCTGAAGCTCGCGATCAGTATCGATGCCACCTTCCAGCTCAAGGCTTTGAAGCGCGGTTGCCCTTGCTGCGGCGAAACCCGCCTCGGTTTCGCGCAGAAGTCTTTCATTTGCGACCCCAGACACGACGTTCGCGGTCAAACTCAGGGCGCCCCGACTGCTACCAGAAAGGGCACCTGAGGCCGTTAACCGCGCCTCATTCAAGACCGAGTGCATCGAAGAGAACAATGCGGCCTGCCCTGCAGGGCCGGGCGTTAGCGCGCCAATGCCATCGCGTATCCGCCAAACTGCCCCCCCTGCATTTGGATCAACGGCCATGTTCAGACCTAGCCGGGCGGCAATCCCATCTTCATCTACAGCCAGAAATGCAGCGCCTCCATCGGTAAAAAGCCCTGCACCACCGGGGGCCAAAGTGGGGCCAATGGCCGAGTCTTGAAACCGGGAAATCAGATCACGCGCTGTGGCATCCAGCTCGACCTGAGCATCAGGGGCCAGTTCGTCGCGAATTGCAAAGTTTGCAGCAAGCGTACCGCCCGCGATTGTCCCATTCGCGCCTGTATTGATCGCTCGGCCATTGATAGTGATACCAGATAGAGCGCCCGATCCAATCGTCATGTCCGGCGTGATGACTCCGACCGGCGAAAAGGTAAGCTTTGCGGGTTGCCCGTCAAGCAAAGCGGTCCCACCCGCTAAATACAGCGCAATGTGTCCGTTCTCTGCTCTTATTTCACGGACCGGGATCACTGTTGCAACTTGGTCAATCAACTGTTGACGTTGATCAATCAAGGCAGATGGGTCGCGTCCAACAGCGGAAGACGCTGCGATATTTCGATTCAATTCAGCGATGGCTACCAAGGCACTGTTTACTGTATCTACCTGCGTCGAGATTTGGCTGTCGGCGGCACTGCGCGCTGCTTGAATCTCTTTTGAAACCGCGCGGAAGTTTGTCGTCAATGCGCGCGCCGCCTCCACAACATTGGTTTGCAGGGCATTGCTTTGTGGCTCGGCTGCTGCGGCAATAAGCGTCGTGTCAAATGTCGCGAAACGACCGCTGAGCGAGGCGGCGTCTTCGGGGGTGCCCAGAGCGGCACCTAACCGCGCCAAGAAATCAGCCCGCAAATTCATATTGGCAGCATTGGCCCCTGCAAGACGCCTGTCGGCGAGAAGGGTTTGATTGAGTTCGCGTGAAACCCCAACGACCTGCACGCCTTGACCGGAGGTTCCAACGCGGCGTGCAGTCACCTGAAGTTCACGCCGACCGTAACCATCGGTCAGCGCATTTGCGATGTTGGAGGATATCAACTCCGCAGATCGCGCCGCAGCATTTAGCCCTGACAGCGCGCTAGACATGGATCCTGAAATACTCATTTTCTAGGCCCCCTAGCGCTTGATGTTTGTGGTTTCTTGCAACATCTCATCAACCGTTTGGATGACTTTGGCGTTGGAAGAATAGGCCCGCTGCGTTTGGATGAGCGCGGTCAGTTCCGCCGCAACATCGGTGGTAGAGCCTTCGCGGGCATATCCGACCACAGCACCAGTAGGACCGTCACCTGCATCCCACAAAAAGAACGATCCAGAATTGGGCGAGATCTTGTAGGTTTGGTTATTCAAGGCAACCAAACCATTCAGGTTCGGCACATCGACCATCGGGATCTGATACAATCGACGCGTAAAGCCGGTATCATAAGTCGCATTAATATAGCCATTTTCGTCCACCTCAACCGCCGTCAAGCTACCAACAGGCGATCCATTTTTTGTAATTGAGGTTGGAGCAAAACTATCTGACAATTGCGTCAACCCATTTGGGTCGCCCAATCGACCGATTGTCATGGTTAAGGGGCCGCCGGCCACCAATAGGTCCAATTTTCCTTCGGTTGCCGAATAGGCCCCACCAGAAACTGTCGCAACCGATAGTAGTGTCCCGCCGGCGCCGCGCGTGTTGTCAAAGGTCAGGGTATACTCGCCAATCACTGCGCCTGCCTGCGCCGAGTCTTTGATAATCATGGTCCATTCGTTTGACGACCCTGTGCTAGGGACTGTTGGGGTAAACGAAATATCCAAAGCCTCCGATGTACCAAGGTTGCCAAAATATTCTACTGACAAAGGCAAAGTATCCCCCGCAGCGCCCGCCACGGTGCTAGTGGCGGGTAGATTGACACCAAGTTTCATGGCGGTGGTCGGATCGCCTGCTTGTTGGTTTGCATTAATCGTTACGGGCTTGAGACCCGACACAGTATCACGCGGCAAAACGGGAATTGTACCATCTGCGTTTGCGGGCCAGCCCAAGAGCACCAAGCCCGATTCAGTGCGCAGAGTACCATTCGAATCTGGCCTGAAAGACCCTGTTGTTGTCATCATCATCGACCCACTTGCAAAGTCGTCCTTGAGGCCGACTGAAGAGGTGACCGGAAGCATCCCACGGCCAGAAACCGCAATATCAAGTGCATTGGACGTGCCGACTAATGCACCACGTTCATCAATCATACGAGTGCTGGTTGCACGAACACCGCCGGCCGAATAAACGCCGGCACCCTGCGATTGGGTGATCACCATACTTTGAAAATCGGCATTGGCACGCTTGTACCCATAGGTTCCCGAGTTCGCAATGTTGTCGGAAATTGTCGCGAGTCGGGTGGCGTTGGCGTTAAGCCCGGCCACCCCGGCGTTGAGCGAGGAGGAAATGGTCATGTTAGTTAGCGCCTTTCTGCTGCTTGGACCCTTGGTCAAAGCCCAAACTGCGTCCTGCGACTTAAGATCACGCACATAGGTAAAACTTGTTGTGATTTCGTTGCCCAGCTCCTTGTTTTTAGCGGTTTCTACGCAATAATTCTACCTCTAGTCGGTTATTTCGAATGGCCATAGGCTTCTCCTTGACAGATTTACGATCCGCAAATCCACCAATGCGGGCCATCTTATCAGAATCGACCCCGGCCTCTTGCAAGAGCACGCGCATCGCTTGTGCTCGAGAGGCGGACATTGCCCAAGCGGGGTTTTCGATCAGTGTAATCGGGAAAGACCGTACGAAACCATTCACGGCCAGCTTGTTGCTGGCAATCGTCAACACCTCGGCAATCATTGCAGCAATGTCTTTGGTAACTTGCGATGGCGTTGCGGTCAGCCCCTCAAACAAAGGCATTTCGGGCAAATCGAACACTTCAATCACCAAACCTTCATCGGTAACTTTGGTGATGACATGTCGCAACGCACGTTCCATCGTCATGCTTTCGCCACCACGCGCGGTCAGCGTTTTCTCAATCTCAGCGGCCTGTGCTTGCAAGGTTTGCTCGGACTCTGCATCCGCTGTACCATCGATATTTGCGCCAACATCAGTAGCTGCGGAATAGGCGCTTTCAGAAGCCAAACTGCTTTCTGATTGCGTCCCTGCCGCCGTCACGCTGTCGCCACCAAAGGCACCATCCCCACCACCAGAAATGCGGCTCACAGGGATTGTTGGGCTGAAATAATCAGCCAAACCTTTGCGTTGTTTTTCCGTTGTCGCATTCAGCAGCCACATAAGCATGAAGAAGGCCATCATGGCCGTCACAAAGTCCGCATAGGCAACTTTCCACGCCCCACCGTGATGTCCGCCGCCTTGAACTATTTTCTTCCGCTTAATGATGACTGGTCTAGCATTTGATTGCCCGTCCATTCCACCACCCATTCATTCACCCGACATCAGGTTTACCCCAAAGCGGTGAAGGTGATCTTAACCTCTCGAATTTTCCCTATTCTTGCTGAGGATCAAAACTCCAGCCTAAACGAGCATCCCACCATCGCTATCATCGCCTGCTGCCTCTTGCAGGGCGTCGAAATCTTCGATCGTGACATGGCGCTTTCCTTCCAAGGAAATCACTTTGTCTTTGCGTAAAGCCGAGATTTGGCGCGAAACGGTTTCCAGCGTAAGTCCCAGATAATCAGCCATTTCTTCACGCGTCAGGGGCAAGTCAAACACCAACCGCTTGGACGGTTGTTTGACAGACAGGCTGGCATCACGTCGCGCGATGATCGACAGCAGGCTGGCAATCTTTTCGCGTGCGGTTTTGCGGCCAAGCAACAGCATCCACTCACGCGCCGAATCCAGCTCATCAAGCGTCATTTCCAGCAGACGCTGGCCGACATGCGGCGTCGACAACATCATTTCTTCAAACGGTTTTTTACGGAAACAACACATCACAAGGTCAGTCGTCGCCGTTACATCATATGCCACGGTTGCTCGTCCCGGACGGCCCACAAAATCAGACGGCAACAACAACCCAACCATCTGGCGCCGCCCATCTTCCATGGTCTGGCTAAGGGTTGCGACGCCTGTGACGACCGAGGCAACAAAATCCATCCGGTCCCCCGACCAAATCACCGTTTGGCCCGCCTGAAAACTGCGATAATACTTGATTTGCTCCAGCTGCATAAGCTCATCGTCTTCGCACCGCGAACACACGGCCCGGTGCCGGATCGGGCAATCACCGCAATCATGGGAAAATGATAAAGTGTCAACAACTGGCATAAGCAGGTTCCGATTTGATCTGTGTCAAAGTCTTGCTCTGTTTTATACTGCAATTTTAAACATATGAACACACAAACAGACCTCAAGCGCCTCGGGCTATTTGACGCCCGCGTCCCCCGTTACACAAGCTATCCGACCGCCCCGCATTTTGCGCCGGGCGTGGGACCGAGTCAATTTGCCGAATGGATAGAGGCGGTGCCTGCAGGCGCGTCGATCTCGCTTTATATCCATGTGCCGTTCTGCAGGCGCTTGTGCTGGTTCTGCGCGTGCCGCACGCAAGGCACGTCGTCGAATGCACCAGTTGTGGCCTATGCGGAGATGCTGAAGGCTGAAATCGCCCTGCTGCGCCGTCATTTGGCGCCGGGCATCACTTTGTCGCGGTTGCATTGGGGAGGTGGCACGCCAACTCTGCTGACGCCAGACCTTATGCGCGGCTTGGCGGACCAAGTGTTTGAAGCGGTCCCACTTGCCAATGGTGGTGAATTTTCGGTTGAGATTGACCCAAATGAAGTCGATGCCGCGCGGCTTGATGCTTTGGCCACCGCCGGGATGAACCGCGCGTCCATTGGCGTGCAGGACTTTGACCCTGAAATTCAAAAAACCATCGGACGTGAACAAAGCTATGAGTTGACCAAACAGGTAGCGGATATGATTCGTGACCGTGGCGTCACCAGTTTGAACGCCGATATTTTGTACGGTCTGCCGCACCAAACCAAAACCCGCATTGCCGATTCGGTGCAAAAGCTGTTGACCCTTTCACCTGACCGTGTTGCCCTTTACGGCTATGCCCATGTCCCGTGGATGAGCCGCCGCCAGCAATTGATCCCGTCCGATAAACTTCCAACAGCCGAAGACCGACTGAGTCTGTTTGAAACCGCGCGAGAACTGTTCGCGTGGGATGGTTATACCGAAATTGGGATCGACCATTTCGCACGCCCCACCGATGGCTTGGCAATTGCGCAGGCCAAAGGCGACCTGCGCCGGAACTTCCAAGGCTACACCGATGATCGCGCAACGGCCCTTATCGGGCTTGGTGCCTCGTCCATCTCACGCTTTCCGCAGGGCTTTGCCCAGAATGCCAGCGCAACTGCGGCCCATACCAAGGCTATCCGCGATGGGCAGTTTTCAGTTCACCGTGGCCATGTCTTTGAAGGCGACGACCTACTACGCGCCCGGATTATTGAGGCGCTGATGTGTGATTTCCGCGTTGACCGTGTTGAACTCTTGCGTGACTTTGACACGACACCTCAGGCGGTGGAGGCGATGTTCCAATCGGCCAAGGATACCTTTGGCGATATGGTCACATTGAATGATGAGGGTTTTTCCATTCCAACCCGCGCGCGCCCGTTAACCCGGATCATAGCGCGCGCTTTCGATGCCTACGACCATGCCAAGGCACAACATTCGGCCGCCGTTTAAGCTTTCGGCGCAAAGCTTTCGACATATTCGACCATGCGCGGCAGGCAGACGTTTTGCAGGTCATAATGGTCCAAAATGGTTTGACGGGCGGCACGGCGCTGGGGCATGAAACGGTCCGGCTCGGCCAAAGCTTCGATCAGTGCGTCGGACCAAGCCTTGATGTCAAAGAAATCAACCAAGCGACCATTCACGCCGTCTTCAATCAATTCCTCCACCGGAGCGGTTTTTGAGCCGATCACATAGGCCCCTGCCGACATCGCTTCCAACATCGACCAAGATAACACAAACGGATAGGTCAGATAAGCATGCGCACGGCTGATCTGCATTAGTGCCACAAACTGCGGATAAGGCACTTTGCCAAGGAAATGCACGCGGCCTAGATCAAGCTTATCTTTCACCTCATCCAGAAAGATCTGTTTCCAAGTTTGGCCTTCTGGTGCCGCGGCACCATAGCTGACCTCATCGCCGCCAACGATCACGATCTGCGCGTTGGGGCGCGCGGCCATCACATCCGGCAAGGCACGCATAAAGCAGTGATAACCGCGATAAGGTTCCAGATTGCGGTTCACAAAGGTCAGTACCTCGTCCGCAGCCCGCAGCGCAACTCCATTGGGGAGCGTAACGCTGGCATCAGGGTTAGGAGCCATAGTTGCGGTATTCACCCCGTCAAAAATCACCTTGATCATCGGCTGCAATGCGGACGGGTAAGTGCTTGCCTGCCATTTTGTTGGTGCAAGCCCTGCGTCAGCATGCATCAAAGATTGACCCAAATGGGCCGCCCGCGACTGTGCTAGCATAACCGCATCAAAACCAGAGCGCGAAAATTCCGGATCAAACCCCACATCGCGGTCGACTCCACGATAGTAAAACTCGGTATAAACGATCAGCTTGGCATCCGGCCAAATCTCTTTCAAGAACAGCGTTTCACCCCAGCCAGAATGGCCAAAGATAACGTCAGGCGCATAGCCATGCTTGTCGCGCAGTTGCAAACACGCCCGCGCAGCGTTGATCCCACGATCCGACATCTGGGTAAAGTTCCGCCCCAACCGTGTGGCTTTGGGATCAGGGGGCGGCATATCATGGCGATAGCGCAAAGTCGGGATCGTACTTTCCCGCGTGTTCGAAACATCCGTCAATGCGCGGCAGTCATGCCCACGCGCCACCAGTGCCGGCGCCAGATATAAAAACTGGGCCGGAAAGTTTTGATGTACGAAAAGGATTTTCATCAAGAATCCGGTGTGTTGTTCTGTCCAAAGGCTGCCGCCATCAAGGTCTTGGTATACTCAGTTTGCGGATCATCAAACACCTGTGACCCGATCCCTTGCTCGACCACGTCGCCTTGCTTCATCACGATAACCTTATGCGCCAAGGCACGAACAACGCGTAAATCATGGCTGATAAACAGATAAGCCAGCCCTTGCTTGCGCTGCAAATCGCGCAACAGCTCCACAATCTGCACCTGCACGGTCATGTCCAATGCTGATGTCGGTTCATCCAGCAATACCAGTTTAGGGCGCAAAATCATGGCCCGAGCAATCGCCACGCGCTGGCGTTGGCCGCCCGAAAACTCATGCGGATAGCGGCCCATCATGGCCGGGTCTAACCCTACCTCGGCCATAATCTCCGCCACCATCTGGCGGTGATCTTGGCCTTTGGCAGTGCCATGCACGCCCAAACCTTCGGCAATAATCTGTTCGATGGTCATGCGTGGCGACAGGCTGCCATAGGGGTCTTGGAACACCACCTGCATCTGTTTACGCAAATCGCGCATCTGCTTGGTCGGCCAGTTTTGGATATTTTGGCCCATCAAAACGATCGGCCCCTCTGATGGGATAAGGCGTAAAATTGCCAAGGCCAGCGTGGTTTTGCCCGATCCACTTTCGCCCACAATCCCCAAGGTTTCGCCTGCGCGCACCGAAATACTGGCCGCATTCACCGCTTTTACATGGCCCACGGTCTTGCGCAAAAATCCTCGGTGGATGGGGAACCAGACGCGCAGGTTTTCGGTCCGCACAATCTCCTCGCCGCCGGTTGACGCGGGTTCAGGACGGCCTTTTGGTTCAGCCTCTAAAAGCGTTTTTGTATAGGGGTGCTGCGGGTTGGCGAAAATCTCGTCGGTGGGGCCTTGTTCCACAATCTCGCCGCCTTGCATCACGCAAACCCGGTCGGCGATGCGCCGTACAATGCCCAGATCATGGGTGATGAACAGCAGGCTTAGCCCTTCGGCCCGCTTCAACTCGGCCAATAGTTCAAGGATTTGCGCTTGGATTGTCACGTCAAGCGCGGTCGTAGGCTCATCCGCGATCAGCAATTCCGGGCCATTGGCCAACGCCATCGCAATCATAACCCGCTGGCGTTGCCCGCCCGACAGTTGGTGCGGATAAGCCCCGAGCCGGGTTTCGGCATCGCGAATCCCCACCTTGTCCAACAGCTCCAATATTCTTACCCGCGCTTGCGCACCGCCCAAGCCTTGATGCAGATCGAGGCTTTCGGCCAATTGGGTTTCAATCGTGTGCAACGGGTTCAAACTTGTCATCGGCTCTTGGAAAATAAAGCTGATGTCATTGCCGCGCACGCGGCGCAAATCAGACTCAGGCGCGCCGACCATCTGGGTGCCGTTGTACAGAATCGAACCCGACATCTCGGCACTGGCAGGCAACAACGACACGGTCGATAACGCGGTTACCGATTTACCAGACCCGCTTTCCCCTACCAAGGCTACGGTTTCGCCGCGCGCTACAGTGAACGACACACCTTTGACAGCCTCGACAACCCGGCCATCCTGACGAAAGCCGACTTTCAGATTTTCAACGGTTAGAACTGCATCACTCATTGAAAGGTCTTTCGCGGATCAAAGGCATCGCGCACGCCCTCAAAGATGAACACCAGCAATGACAACATAATCGCAAACACCGCAAAGGCGGTAAAGGCGAGCCATGGGGCTTGCAGGTTTTGCTTGGCTTGCAAGGTCAATTCGCCAAGGCTGGGGGCCGAGGCTGGCAAGCCAAATCCAAGGAAATCCAAAACCGCCAACGACCCTATGGTGCCGGTGATTATGAACGGCAGCATGGTCAGCGTAGCCACCATCGCATTGGGAAGAACATGGCGGAACATGATGACACGGTCCGACACTCCAAGCGCTTTGGCGGCGCGGACGTATTCAAAGTTCCTGGCGCGCAGAAATTCGGCCCGCACCACACCCACCAGTGAGGTCCAGCCAAACAGAACCACCAATCCCACCAGCAACCAAGAATTCATACGCCAAATAGCAGCAACGATGATGATGATATACAGGCTTGGTGTGGAGCCCCAACTCTCCAGCACACGCTGGAAAATAAGATCGACCCAACCGCCAAAATACCCCT
>Ga0102812_10002304_pt1 | contig 12925 bp, 4 predicted proteins | sample ColrivemetaGS713_FD_79334 | JGI IMG/M metagenome (GOLD analysis project Ga0102812, IMG submission 79334) | Estuarine microbial communities from the Columbia River estuary - Flood tide ETM metaG S.713 | ecosystem: Environmental > Aquatic > Marine > Intertidal zone > Estuary | place: USA: Columbia... | reverse complement strand
TGGAACTGATCGGGTGGCCAGCCTGTGCTTTCCAAAACTGCTAAAGCATTTTTAGCCCCGGATTTTATCGCAACATCCGTCATGTTTACAGAGTCGGTATGCATGATCCATCCCCCTTGCGGTGATGCTTTTGCGATGCAGTAAGGACTGTAACGACCGAAGGTTCGCAGGTCGATTTTCTGAAAACCGGTCTCTTGATTTGGTCCTTTTTCCAGGAGCAGCGCAGCACCCGCATCACCGAGGGTCAAGCAGGCCAGCCGGTCATCCATAAAGCTTTCCATCTCCCTTTGAGCGGTTTGCGTAAGGTGGGTAATGTATTCACCACTGACAATGATCGCCCGCCGGATAGCACCCGTATTTAGCAAGTTGTCGACCAGATGTATCCCGGTAAACATACCGGCACAAGCATTGGTAAGGTCAAAAGCGATGGCATTGTCAAAACCAAAATGCTTTCTGAGCTTAATGGAGGTACTGGGTTCAAAAGATACCCTGTCCGGACTGTCGTACCTGGATATATTACAACAGATGAGCAGGTCGATATCCGTGGGCTGATATTTTGATTTTTCCAGGCAGTTCTCAATAGCTTTTTGGGCCAGGTCAAGCGAAAATTCCTCCTGGCCAGCCATGCGCCGGGTTTTAATACCGGAAATCTTTTCGAGCGGAAAACGTATCTGGGTAGTACAATCCTGCAATATCTCCGTAGTAGTAATGGAACGAGGAGGTAGATAGACGCCGAGGCTTTCAATGATAGTATTGGTCATGATTTTCGGTGTTATCTTTTTCTGCCTATTATTTCCAGGAGTTCATCTGGGGAGATGTATAGGCTGATTCTTGCCAATTGTTGGCTTAACCGACTGACAATGTGGAGATAGAGTTTTTCTGATGGTACGCCAAAAGCCAGGAAGGCCTGAATGAGGTGATGGTCATCTGTTTTATCACCGTAGACCGACTTCATCATTACTTTTAATGCCATCCGGTTACGAAATTGCTCCCAGCGGTGGCCTTTTCTGAAAAGCTCATTGTACATAGCTACACACAAATCCATGTGTCTTTTCTCATCTTGCTCCGAGATGGTTTTGCAAATACTGCAGAACAAAGGATCAGGCATGTATTCTTCTTTGCCAAAAAACTCCAGGTAAGCTGCACCGATCGCCTCCACAATGACGGCCAAAAATACTCCAGTACCGGGTAGAAAGCGTGCCAGCCACATATAGCTGTTAGCCCCCTTAATCAGTTTGTCGGGGATGAATTCTTTAGCGTCTAATTTTTCTGCCAGAAAACGTCGAAAAGTAGCGGAGTGCTTTGCTTCATCGTTAATAAAGGTGGTCATTGCCTCCTGAATCTCCCGGTAGCGTTTATAATGAATGATGCCCATGGTTAAAGGGGCAATCGCACTTTGTTCTACGACCAGCGCGTGATTTGCGATGTCTTTCAGTCCGCGCAGCTGCCGCTGTAAAATCAAGTCCTTGAGGCGCAATAAATCTGCTTGATTTTCAGGTAAGGATTTAGCATCCAGGGTGTTTTGGACCAACTCCAGCGTTAGCTCAAGGTCCTTCAATACCTGTGTTTCAACGGTGTTGAGTTTCTCCTGAATACTGGTTTTTAATCGTCTGGATTCATTGCTTATTTCGATTTTTACCCCTGCTAGTGCTTCTTTCGTTTGCCTGATTTGGTCGGTGAGGTGGGCTAAGGTGGCTTGCTGCTCTTTTCGTTCCGCTTCGGTTGCCAGATATTTTACGGTGCTACCGTTGTTGAATAATCCAAGCCGCTGTTGTTCTCTTAAGTCCAGTAATTCGCTTTGCTGGATTTCCAGCCGATCCTTTAAGGTCCTAACGGTTAAATGAAGTTTTTTTAGTGGAGCCTGGATAAGTAATGCTTGATGAATAGTGTCTCGGTCTTTGGGGACACATGCTGCAATGTCTTTCAATCCTTCCTCTTCCAAGGGAAGTCTTTCTTGCTCAATCTGATTGATCTTAAAGATCAAAGTATCTCTTATCATTGGCAAAACCATAAAAGAAACTTGTAGAAAATGATCATTATCAAGGTTATCTAAGTGCTTTTTTAGGTTGTCCTGGACGCTCTGTTGCCAGTCGAATTTAGTATCCTGGCTCCAGTATTTCTCCTCACTGTCCTTGGTGTATTGGGTGAAGTCGCGAGTAGGGGTGAGGTAGTAATCCGGTCGCCCTTTAATGATAGGAGTATTGCTGGATGGATTCCGATGATTTTTCACTTTTGCTGGGTTTTGAATTAGGTAGTGTACTCTAAATATAGGTAATGTTTCTTCTTATAAAAAATAGCTTCGCGCTGAATGACCACTAGCCTCCTTTGTCTTGATTGATTTATAACACAAAAATTGTTTGATAATCTTGTTTTTCTAAGGATGTTTCTACCTTTAGTTAACCTCAACATTTGGAAGTCACCTTCTTTTACCAGCGGAAGCTCCCCTAAATACAGCGATTTTATCTTTAATAATTAACTGGTTATTAGGTTTTTTTACCGGTTTAGAATGAAATTAATGAAGGACCTGACCACTTCTCTGGTTGATGTTTTACGGCAGCGGGCAATGCACCAGCCGCAGAAGTTGGCCTATCGGTTTCTTAAAGATGGAGAAGAGGAGGAAATCTGCTTGAATTTTGAGGATTTGGATCGCCGAGCCCGTGCGATTGGTGCATTGTTACAGGCCACGATTAGGCCAGGAGAACGGGTGCTTTTACTTCTCCCAACAGGATTGGATTTTATTATTGCTTATTTTGGTTGCCTGTATGCCAACGTTATTGCGATTCCACTTACGCCCCCCCATCCTGCCCGAATTGAAAAGTCGCTGACTGTTATGCTCCGGATTATTGCTGATGCCAAGCCGGCGGCAGCACTGTTAAATGCATCGCTTTTTGCGGCCATAGCGGCAAAACAATCCGTAAAAGAAAAGCTCAGTAAACTAAGACTACTGGCAACTGATCGGGATGACCTGGACCATTGGACTGCCCAATGGCAGGCGAACGAGATAAAAGGCAAAGACCTGGCTTTTCTTCAGTATACCTCCGGATCAACGACCACCCCTAAAGGCGTAATGGTGAGTCATGCTAATCTACTTCACAATCTGAGTATACTTGAAAATTCAATGGGGTTGACTCATGATAACCAGATTGTTACGTGGTTGCCTCCTTATCACGATATGGGGCTTATCGGTGGAATATTACAGGGGGTTTATACCGGATATACCGTTACTTTGATTCCTCATTTGCTGTTCTTGCAACGCCCCCTTCGCTGGCTTAAAGCGGTTAGTCGCTTTCAAGCCACCACCAGTGGAGGGCCTAATTTCGCTTATGAGTTATGCTTGCGAAAGATTAAACCAGCGCAAAGAGATCAACTGGACCTTAGTTCCTGGGAAATAGCTTTTAACGGGGCAGAACCGGTCTATCATAAGACACTGGAGCAATTTGCTGACTTTTTTGAGCCTTGTGGATTTCGTCGGGAGGCTTTTTTTCCGTGTTATGGCTTAGCTGAGGCTACGCTCATCGTTACCGGAGGGCCAAAATGGAGAGCGCCGGTAACAATGAATCTGGCAAAATCAGCATTAGAAGACCATCAAGCGAGGATTACTTCCAGCCTGGATGCCGCTGCGCAAACATTGGTAAGTTCTGGGAGAAATCTGGCTTGCCAAAATGTGAAAATTGTTAATCCAGCAACCCTTTCCCCTTGTGCCAGCGATCAGGTTGGAGAAATTTGGGTGAGTGGCCCCAGTGTTGCTGCTGGATACTGGAATAACCCAACGGCTACAACGGCTACTTTTACGGCTTATCTCTCTGGTAGCCAGGAAGGCCCTTTTTTAAGAACGGGTGACCTTGGTTTTATGAAAGAAGGAGAGCTGTACGTCACTGGCCGCCTCAAGAATTTGATTATCGTTGATGGTAAAAACCATTATCCTCACGATTTGGAAAGAACCGTAGCGCAGGCTCATCCCGCTATCCGGCCAGCAGGCTGCGCTGTCTTTTCCGTCGAGGAAGGTGGCCGTGAGCTTGTTGTCGTCATTGCTGAAATAGAACACCGATCAGAGGCAGCATCGGAGGAGATCAGAAATGCAGTTCGCAAAGCAATCGCCGAAAACCACGAGCTTAAGATTCATGATATCAAACTGGCAATACCTGGTAGCATACCCAAAACCACCAGCGGAAAAATAAAACACTTCCTCTGTAAAGAGAGCTACTCCTCAAACACGCTTAAAGAAACCCTGTAATTATGAAATTTGGAATATTTATCGACTTACAGTTACCCCGCCCCTGGCACGAAGGGGATGAGGCCAGGCTCTTCCACGAAGCGCTGGAGCAAGTAGAACTAGCGGATCGTTTGGGGATTGACTATGTCTGGGTTCAGGAACATCATTTCCTGGAAGAATACAGTCATTCTTCGGCCCCTGAAGTCTTCCTGGCTGCTTGTAGTCAACGTACAAAAAATATCCGACTGGGACATGGCATTGTCGTGATGTCTCCGAAGTATAATCATCCGGCAAGAGTCGCCGAACGTTTGGCGACCCTCGATATTCTCAGCGGCGGACGAGTAGAATGGGGTACGGGAGAATCAGGTTCGCGCATGGAACTGGAAGGCTTCGGGGTCGACTTTGTGGATAAACGCCCGATGTGGGCCGAAGCCGTCCAGGAAACCGCTAAAATGATGAGTACTAACCCTTATCCAGGATTCAAAGGGAAATACTTCTCCATGCCACACCGCAATGTGGTACCCAAGCCCATGCAACGGCCTCATCCGCCCGTTTGGGCTGCTTGTTCTAATCGTGATAGCTTGAATTTAGCGGCTAAACTAGGAATGGGAGGGCTGACTTTTGCTTTTATCAATGCGGAAGAAGCCAAGTTTTGGGTGGATGAATATTACGAAACTTTCAAAAGAGAATGCCAACCCATTGCGCAGGCGGTCAACCCTAATGTGTCCATGCTAACGGGGTTCATGTGCCACGAAGATCACGATACAGCCGTTGAGAGAGGGCAGGAGGGTGCTCAGTTTTTTGCTTATGGGCTGGGCCATTACTGGCGGGATGGTATCCATCATCCTGGTCAGACGGATATGTGGGAAGCGTTCAACCAGCGGCCGGTGTCTGTTGATGAGAAACTGGAACGTGAGCGTAAGAAAGCAGGAATGAGTGGCATTGGCAATCCTAAACATCTGATTGAAAAATTTCGGGCTTTGGAGGATGCGGGCGTAGATCAGTTGATTCTCTTACACCAGTGTGGAGCATACAAACACGAACATATTTGCGAGTCACTCCAACTTTTTGCCGCCGAAGTTTTGCCGGAATTCAAGGAGCGGGAAGCTATTCGGGAAAAAGAAAAGGCGGCTGAATTAGCACCTTACATTGCTGCGGCCCATCGCAATATACCTTCTCAGGAACCAATGAAAGAGGTGCCACCAGTAGAAGCCTATCCTCTGATGTGGAAAAAAATGAGCGCTGAAACCTCCCAAAGTACACCTGACCGACGACCAGGGATGAGCGCATTCTGGCAAATGCAGGTGGGCGGAAAGCGCCCCAAGAAATAAAACGCCAATGCTTACCGCACCACTAAGTCCATAGATCATCAAAATGAAGGAAGAAAAAAACACCAAAGAAATTCAGGATTGGCTGATCAGCCAAATTGCTGAATTGTTAGCAATAGACCCTGATGCGATTGATACGGAGAAGTCTTTTACCGACTATGGCCTGTCCTCTAGTGACGTGGTGATGTTGTCTGGTGATTTGGAGGAATGGTTGGATCGTCGGCTTTCTCCAACCTTGGCTTATGAATACCCCAGCGTCTCGGCGCTTGCCCATCATTTGGCCAACAATGATCAGGAAGAAGCCCCTCTCGCGGAGCAGTCTGCCGCGGATAGTCTGGCAAACGAAGCTATCGCCATTATTGGGATGGGCTGCCGTTTTCCAGGAGCGAATGACCCCGAATCATTCTGGCGATTGCTGAGTGAGGGCGTTGATATGATCTCAGAAGTACCTGCTGATCGTTGGTCAAAACAGGCCTTTTATCATCCCGATCCTGCAACTCCTGGTAAAGCGATTTCTTACTGGGGCGGATTTATGGATCGTATTGATGCGTTTGATCCTTTCTTTTTTGGGATTTCTCCACTGGAAGCCAAGCACATGGATCCTCAGCAGCGCCTGTTGTTGGAGTTGTCTTACGAAGCACTGGATGATGCCGGCCAACGGGTAGAGGACATTGGTGGCAGTAAAACAGGAGTGTTTGTAGGGATTTCTGTGAATGAGTACAGTCAGGTTCAATTAGGAGACCCGCTACGCATCTCTAGCCATTCGGGCACGGGGAGCGCATTGTCCATTGCGGCTAATCGCATCTCTTACTTTTTTGACTTTCACGGGCCCAGCATGGCCATCGATACGGCTTGTTCCTCCTCCCTGGTGGCGGTGCACTTGGCTTGTCAAAGTCTGAGGAATAGTGAATGTCGTATGGCGCTTGCCGGTGGCGTGAATATGATACTGTCGCCCGCTCATTCTATTGCGTTTACCAAAGCGGGGGTTTTAGCGCCCGATGGACGGTGCAAAACATTTGACGCCCGAGCGAATGGCTACGTTCGCGGCGAAGGGGGGGGCGTAGTCGTACTAAAGCCACTTTCTGCTGCGCTGGCTGACGGTGATCCGGTGCTGGCGGTGATTCGCGGAAGTGCCATTGGCCAGGATGGCCGAACCAATGGTTTGATGGCTCCTAGTCAGGAGTCACAGGAAGCGATGCTAAGAGAAGCTTACCGGTCTGCTAACGTCGCTCCGGGATCGGTACAATACGTAGAAGCCCACGGAACCGGAACACTTTTAGGCGATTCCATGGAAGCAGCTGCGATTGGTAACGTGATTGGTGCTGCACAAACAGAAGGAACCTGTCCCATTGGTTCTGTAAAGACGAATATCGGACACTTAGAAGCTGCGGCTGGAATGGCCGGATTGATCAAAGTCATGCTGTCTATGCAGCACCGTATGATTCCGCCAAGTTTGCACTACCACTCCCCAAATCCTCATATTCCTTTTGAGGAGCTTAATCTTCGGGTTCCCACTTCTGCCGAGGTCTGGCCCAATACTTCCGGGGTAGCGATCGCCGGCGTGAGCTCTTTTGGTTTTGGTGGAACCAATGTGCATTTGGTGGTCAGTGAGGCGGAAGCCCCTTTACCAAAGCGGGTAGAAAAGGAACAGTCTGCTTCCAATCATCCGCCTTGTTATGTATTACCGCTATCGGCCCATAGTTTGGATCAACTGCACGCAGTCGCGGGAGATTTTCATGACCTACTCTCTTCTGATTTTGAGGTAAGTGTCAAAGATATTTGTCAGGCTGCCAGCTTGCGGCGGAGCCAGTTTGATTATCGTCTGGCAGTAGTTGGCGCTACTCGGCAAGCCTTATCCAATAGCCTGGAGGTTTATTTAGCCGGTGGGGCTGACGCTAACTTACTGATGGCAGGAGCTGCTCCTGATCGTAAGCCTAAACTAGCCTTTGTCTTTTCTGGCCAGGGTGGGCAATGGTATGGTATGGGCGTGCAATTGCTGAAAGAGGAAGCTGTTTTTTGCCAGAGCATGGAGCGCATCGACCAGCTGATCCAGCACCGTTTTGGCTGGTCGGTGTTAGAAGTACTGCTTGCCGAAAACGAGGAGCTGCGTTTAGATGAAATTGCGGTGGTTCAGCCTACCATCTTTGCTGTACAGGTAGCCCTTTGTGAATTGTTGCAATCATGGGGCATTACGCCTGATGCCGTGACGGGGCACAGTATGGGAGAAGTAGCTGCTGCCCACCTTGCGGGTATCCTTAGTTTGGAAGAAGCGGTGGAGGTGATTTGCCTCCGCAGTCAACGTTTGACAAAATTACGCGGCCTGGGCCGTATGATGGTGACGGAACTAACGCTGGATCAGGCGAAAGAGCTGTTAAAGGGCAAGGAGGAAAAGGTGTCGATTGCTGCAATTAACGGCCCCACTTCCACGGTGTTGTCTGGTGATCCGCTAGAAATGGAGGAAATTATGGACACCCTCCAAAAGCGGAATCTCTTTTGCAAATGGGTGAAAGTTGACGTGGCTTCCCACAGTCCGCAAATGGATCAGCTAGGTCCTGAGCTAGAGGTAGACTTGCAGGGATTACAGCCCCAACCACCCCGTATTCCTTTTTATTCTACGGTAACGGGTACGCTGGGGAATCAGCTTGATTTTACGGCAAGCTATTGGATGGATAATCTCAGAAAACCCGTGTTGTTCTCTAATGCAGTGGCGCAATTACTGGCCAGTGCGTATACGGCATTTTTGGAGATTGGCCCTCATCCTGTTTTGTTGGGAGCGTTGCAACAATCAGTACCGAGTAATCATCCGGAGGTAAGACTACTGGCCTCCCTGCGTCGGGAAGAACCCGAGCGAGAAGTACTCTTGAGGGCACTGGGCGCATTGTATACGGAAGGTTGCGCTGTCAAGTGGGAGAACATCTATCCCGAGGCGGGTAAACATTTAAGGCTTCCACCAATTCCTTACCAGCGCGAGCGGTATTGGCTGGATAACATTTCGTCTGGGGTGAAAAATAATTGGCACCAGTTACAGCAAGATGGAGACCAGGTCCATCCTCTCTTGGGGGAGCGGATAAGTCTTGCTGCTACTCCAAATGCTTACCTCTGGCAAAATACCATTGACCTTGAACGATTGAAATACCTCGAGGATCACCGGGTAGAAGGGGGGATCGTCCTTCCTGCCACGGCTTATCTGGAGATGGCCTTACGGGCCGTACAAGAAGCAGGATTAGCGGATAGTTACTTTTTGTCTGATGTCGCTTTTAAGCAAATGATGCCCCTGGACCTGGCAAAGCCCAGATCGGTGCAGGTATTGCTATCGCCTGATGGAGCACACCGCTACCAATTAAGCATTTACAGCCGAACGTCTACGGCAGGAGCTTGGATATTACACGCTACGGTCGTTGTTTTAAAGAATGCAGAAAGGCCAGTGGCTAAAACAATCAGCGAAACAGAGATTGAGCTGATTCGTCAGGATCTTTCTTCGGAGCAAAATGTCTCAGCCTTGTACCAAAGCTTTCAAGAACGAGGTGTTGAATATGGTTTCCTCTTTAGGGGAATTCAGCAAATATGGCGTAACGAAGGGGAGGCTGTTGGGCGAATTCAATTACCCTCCTCTTTACAGTATGATCAGCAAGACTACCAAATCCATCCTGTCCTATTTGATGCTTGTTTGCAGGTAGTCGCCGCAACGCACAAGGCCTCCGAAGAGCAAGCGCTCTACATTCCTTCTGGTTGTCGGGAAATCCGTTTCTTTTCTAAACCAGGAGAAATGATATGGAGTAAGGTGAGTTTACAAGCAAGTACGCTTACGGAGACAGACAGCGTAGAGACAGATATCTTGTTGTTTGATGATCAATACAACATCGTTGCCGAATTACTTGGTTTTCGTGTTCAGCGGATAAGCAGGCGTAAACGCCGCCAACTTAATCAGCAAGATACCTGGTTGTACCAATTGGCGTGGCAAACTCAGCAAGGAACCACTCCGAGTACCGCTCGTCCTTCGGAAAAAAGGAATTGGTTGATCCTGGCGGACAACGAGGGTTTAGGACACAACTTGGTAAAAAAACTGGAAGAAGACGGAGATACTTGTCATATCCTCTTGTACAGTGAGATGATGGAATATGCTCAGGCAAAAGACGAAAATGGAATGCTGGAAATGCTGGCACAGCAGCTGGAGAGCACAGGTACTCCTATTTATGGGATTATCCACCTCACGAGCCTTTCTGTGCCTCGTCAGGTACTGGGTAAGAAAGCGTATTTTGAGGAGATGTATCTATTGGGATGCAACAGTGTCCTCTATCTCATACAGGCTTTGTCGAAGCGGTTTGCTGGATCACCACGATTGTTTTTAGTGACCAGAGGGGCGCAAGCTGTTCAGGAAAAAGAACCCGTAGCTATTGAGCAATCTGCGATTTGGGGCTTGGGGAAAGTGATCAGTTTTGAATTTCCTGAGCTCAAATGTATTCATATTGACCTTGATCCTCAACAGGCCGATGGGGAGTCCATAAAGCACTTGACCCAGCAGTTAAGGAGAGAAGATGTTGAAGATCAGATCGCCTTCCGTTCCACGCGTAGATTTGTTAATCGCTTGTTGCCTTTTCGGCAAATGTCGCCACTGGGGACTTCCGAAGTGCTGGTGCAAGCAGATAGCACCTATTTGATCACCGGTGGATTGGGGGGATTAGGCTTGTTGACGGCAAAATGGCTGGTTGGACAAGGAGCAACACAGTTGGTGTTGATGGGCAGGAGTGAACCTTCTGCGGCGGCTACCCAAACAATAGCAGCTATGCAAAAGGACGGAGCAAACGTTATCGTCGCAACTGCTGATGTAGGTGATCAGGAACAAATGAAGGCCATCTTTCAGCGCATTAAAGACGAGCTGCCCACCCTGCGAGGCGTCATCCACGCTGCGGGCGTTCTGGATGATGGTTCGCTACTCAACCTGGATCGGGGACGGATGAAAAAGGTCATGGTGCCAAAGGTAGAAGGTGCCTGGATTTTACACGAAGAAACGGCCTCCTTACCGCTCGACTTCTTTGTTCTCTTTTCCTCAGCGGTCTCCGTGTTGGGGGCTCCTGGACAGGGGAATTATGCTGCGGGGAGCGCTTATCTGGACGCGATGGCTTATTACCGCCAACAGCAGGGGCTACCAGCCCTTAGCATCAACTGGGGCCCCTGGGGCGAAGTAGGCCTTGCGGCGGAAGCAACAGAACGATTGGAAGAACAAAATGCTTCAACACAGCATCTGGTAAAAGTCATAAAAGCGGATGAAGGCCTGGAAGTACTGGACTTTCTACTTACCACCCCCCAGCCTCAAGTGGTGGTTTTGCCCTTTGATTTGAAAAATCTACTGGAGCTTTACCCTACGGCAGCGAGTATGCCATTCTTCGCCGAAGTAGGCGGGAGTGATAGCCACGTGGCCCGCCTTTACGCGCGTCCCAAATTGCGACAAGCCTACGTGGAGCCCCGCAATGAGGTAGAACGCAAACTTGCCGAGCTGTGGAAGCAGACCTTGCATATTGATCGTATAGGCATCCATGACTCCTTTTTCGAACTGGGAGGAGATTCGGTCCTCGCTGCCCAGATATTAGCATTGATCAGGAAAGTCTACGATATTAGTATCAATCCCCAGGATGCTTTTCAGGCTTTTACGATTGAAAAACTTTCGACAATGTTAGAACTTGAAATGATCAAACAGTTGGAAGAGATGAGTGAGGAAGAGGCCCAGGAAAGGCTTTCTGAGTAAAAAATGGCAGAGAATAACAATGATTAACACCTAAGTAAAGATGGAACTTTCTCCCGCAAAACGTGCACTACTAGAAAAATGGCGCAAAGGACAAGCATCAAGTAAAGCTACCCAGGAAATATCCCAACGTCCTGAGGGTAGTCCGATTTCGCTTTCCTTGCCACAACAGCGGCAGTTGTTCCTAGAGCTGCTTGATCGTGGTACTGCCGTAAATAATCTTTCGGTACTGATCGAGTTGAAAGGCAAGCTTGATGTTGGCGCACTGGCACAAAGTGCTCAGCAAATTATTGAACGTCATGATGTCTTGCGGACGAGCTTTAAACTGGGCTTAGGTGCTCCGGTTCCTGAGATCGTAACGGAATTGTCGCTCCAGCTGCCGCTTGTCGATTTGCGAGACTGGCAGGAAACAAGCCCGGAACAAGAAGCTCGCCGCTTGGCAGAAAAAGAAGTCTTACAACCTTTCGATCTATCGCAGGCGCCCCTGATTCGCCTCCAGCTTTATCAGTTAGAAGAAGATAAACATTGGCTGTTGGTCATCGCCCATCATACCATTGCCGATGGTTGGTCTTTAGGGGTGTTTCTGAAAGAACTGATAGCGTTTTATAGTGGCAATCGTACAGGTCAGCCTGCTCCGGTTGTGGAACTCCCCATTCAGTATGCGGATTATGCTCATTGGCAGCTTACCAAAAAGCAAGAAGAGCCTCTGCATACCTCAATGGCTTACTGGAAGCAGCAGCTGGCAGGGGAATTACCCGTATTGGAATTGCCAACAGATCACCCACGTGGAGCCCGGCAAACCTTCACAGGAGGTACCCATCGATTCACTTTATCCAGCACAACGACCGCCGCACTTGAACAGCTGAGCCGGGAAGAGGACGTGACCTTGTTTATGACCTTACTGGCCACCTTTTACGTCCTACTGTATCGCTACAGTGGGCAGGCGGAATTGCTGGTTGGGACACCCGTTGCTAATCGGCAATTTCCCGAGTTGGAACCTTTACTTGGAGTGTTTATCAACACGCTTGTACTCCGTACCCATCTTGCTGATGATCCTTCCTGGCGAGACTTACTCCGAGAGGTGAGAAAAGTGGCGACCGAGGCCTATGCGCATCAGCGGTTACCTTTCGAAAAGCTGGTAGAAGCGCTGAAGCCCAAGCGTGATCTTAGTCGATCGCCGCTTTTTCAGGTGGTTTTTAACCTGCAAAGTTCGCCATTGCCCAAACTGGAAATGAGTGGATTAGAAGCTGGTTTCCTGGAAATTGATCGGGGAGTATCTCAATTTGACCTGACTTTGATGATCTCCAAAATCGACGGGGAATGCCTCGCTACGGTGGAGTACAATCGTGATCTTTTTGAACCCGCCACGATGGAGCGGATGTTCCAGTCTTTTCAGTTGTTGGTAAAGGAGGTGTTGGTGCAACCAGATCAACCCATCTCCAAATTGCAACTGGTGCCTAAGGAAGAGGTAAATCACCTGCTCCACCAACTCAATGACACGAAACTTGACGTTCCTTACGGGAAGTGCCTGCCCCAGCTTTTTGAAGAACAAGTAGCCAAAACGCCTAATAACATTGCCCTTGTTAATGAGCAAACAAAGCTTAGTTATCTTGAATTGAATGAAAGGGTAAATGCCCTGGCGAG
>Ga0102812_10002302_pt1 | contig 12927 bp, 6 predicted proteins | sample ColrivemetaGS713_FD_79334 | JGI IMG/M metagenome (GOLD analysis project Ga0102812, IMG submission 79334) | Estuarine microbial communities from the Columbia River estuary - Flood tide ETM metaG S.713 | ecosystem: Environmental > Aquatic > Marine > Intertidal zone > Estuary | place: USA: Columbia... | reverse complement strand
GGTCCAGGTGGTACCTCAATAATTTTTACATTAGCTCTATATTGTGAAGCTATTTTTTGAATATCTGGTCGGAATAATTTTGCTATATCATGACTTTGAGCACTTCTATCGTGCTTATCAGTTAAATTTACCTGAATATCTGCCATGTTACTTCCACCACGTAAATCGTAATGACGCACTAAACCGTTAAATGTTATTGGCGATGAAGCACCAACATAGCTTTGATAATTCACAACTTCAGGACGAGTTGAAAGGTATTGTGCAATTTCTTGAGTAACTACAGCTGTACGTTCTAAAGTCGTTCCTTCGGGCATATCGACAACTATCTGAAATTCATTCTTATTATCAAAAGGTAGCATTTTTACTACAACAGACTTGGTAAAGAACATAGCTAGAGACCCAAATAACAAAATAATAGTTACACCTAAAAACACCCAACGTTTGGTTTTGTTTTCAATTAAAGGTCTTTCAAACTTATCATATAAACGGTAAATTAAAGTGTCTTCAAGTTCTTTATAAACTTTTGGTTTTTTTCCTTTTTTATCTTTTTTTCTAAGTAATAAAAATCCTAAATATGGTGTAATTGTTAAGGCTACAAATAATGATAATATCATAGCTATTGAAGCTCCAATAGGCATAGGACTCATATAAGGACCCATTAATCCTGACACAAATGCCATTGGTAATACTGAAGCAATTACAGTAAATGTTGCTAATATAGTTGGGTTTCCAACTTCATTTATAGCATACAAAGCAGCATCTTTAAACGGCAATTTCTTCATTTTAAAATGGCGATGCATATTTTCTGCAATAATAATGGAGTCGTCTACTACAATTCCTGTAACAAATACTAAAGCAAATAAAGTAATTCTGTTAAGTGTGTAATCGAGCATGTAATAACTCAATAAGGTTAATGCAAACGTAATTGGTACAGATAAGAACACGACTAATCCTCCTCTCCAACCCATTGCTAGCATTACAACAAACGTAACAGCTATAATAGCTCCAATAAGGTGCATTAATAATTCTGATACTTTTTGTGATGCTGTTTCACCATAATTTCTAGTTACTTCTACATGAACATCATCAGGAATAAGTGTTGTTTTAAGATGCTCTATTTTATCTAAAATAACATCAGATATTTTCATAGCATCAGCACCTTTTCGCTTTGCAATAGAAATAGTAACTGCTGGATATTCTTCTGAATATGTAGTTTTCTTTTCACTTGCTTGACCAAATCCTAAAGACACATAATTACGAGGTAATTCTGGTCCATTAAGTATCGTTGCTATTTGTTTTAGATAAATAGGCTGATTTTGTTGAACACCAACAACAATATTTTCTACATCTTCAATTGTTTCAAGGAATTTCCCAGTATTTATAAGGAATTCTGTGTCATTTTTATTGAATTTCCCTGCACTTAACTGCTGATTATTTACAGTTATCATTTGAGAAACTGTAAGGAAATCTAAACCACTTGATGCGAGTTTATCTTTATCTAAAATTACACGTAACTGACGATCTCTACCTCCTATTTTTTGAGTTAGTGAGACATCGTTAATTTTCTTTATTTCGTTATTAAGTTCGTTAGCAATTTGCTTAAGCTGAAAATCATCATAATTCTCACTCCATAAAGTTAAGCCTAACATAGGTACATCATCAATCGCTCTTGTTTTTACTAAAGGCATGGTAACACCTTGAGGCATGATATCCATATGACGATTAATCTCATTGTACAATTTAACAAGTGAACGCTCTATATCTTCACCTACATAAAACTGTACGATAACCATTCCTTGTTCTTTCATTGATGTAGAATACACATACTCTACACCTTTTATATTTGAGAATAGTTTTTCTAAAGGTTTTATCACTCTAGATTCAACTTCTGTTGGGCTTGCTCCTGGATAACCAACAAAGATATCTGCCATTGGCACATCTATTTGCGGCTCTTCTTCTCTTGGAATTAAAAATGAACTGTACACTCCAATAACCATAAACACAACCATTAACAATACAGTTAGTTTAGAGTTAATAAAGCCTTTGGCAATTTTGCCTGCTAATCCTTCTTTCATGTTTTCTTAATATGATTTATTGAATTGTAACTTTTGCCCCATTAAATAGTTTTCCTTCTGCTGATTCAATATAACTTTCGTCTGCATTTAGCCCAGAAAGTATTTCGACTTTATCTCCATAGGTTCTTCCTAATCTTAACCAACGTAAAACGGCTGTGTTACTTTGACTTACAGTATAAATACCTGAAAGTTCTCCTTTATTCACTAATGCACTTGTTGGGATTAGTAAAGCTTTCATTTCATTTGTGTTTTCTGTTGGAAATTGTACAGTAGCAAACATTCCTGAGCGTAAATTTTCTATACTTTCAATTAGTTTTATTTTTACTAAGTATTGACCTCCTGTATTTTTTGCTGAAGAGCTTATTTCTATAACTTTACCTTTTAGTGTTGCACTTAAAGATTTTATAAGCACATTAACATCTGTATTCTTTTTGATTTGAGAAATCTCTGTTTCAGGTACCATTGCCATGACTTGAAAACTAGAAGGAGATTCAATTTCTAGTAAAGGCATTCCTGGGTTTGCCATATCACCTTCATTTATAAACTTATTGCTTATAACACCATTAAAAGGTGCTCTTATATTTGCGTAACTAAACTGTGCCTGAACTTCATTTTTCATCTGGTTAGCAGCTTCAAGTCTTGCTTTTGCCATGTTGTAATGTGCTGTGATATCGTCTAATTCTTTTTGTGATGCACTGTTGTCGTTAAATAAACTCTTATAACGGAAATAGTCTTTTTCTGCATTTTTATAAGCTGCATTAGCTTCTGTAATGCTTGCACTTACTTGTGCCAGTTTTGCAGAAATATCAGCGTTATTAACACTTAACAGTAATTGTCCTTTATTAACTTTATCGCCAACTTTTACATAAATTTTTTGTACATGACCCATCATTCTTGTGCTTAAATTCGCACTGTTTTCAGATTGGACTTTACCACTTGCACTTAAAAAAGGATTATCTGCATTACTTGATACAGAGCTTACTCTAACTGCAATGGTTTGTGTAGTATCTGTTTTAATTTTCTTCTCACTATCATTACAGCTAAAAACTGTTGATAGTGCTATTAATACGATTATATTTAATACTAGTGATTTCATAATTTTATTTAATTCTTATTTTTTAGTTAAATATTTATAGTAAGCTAAAGCATAATTATGTTGATATACAGTAGCGTAATATTCTAATTGTTTTTGAGCGTATTGTGATTCTGATATTAATAAATCTGAAGTTTTCTCAAGACCTTCTTTAAATCTGTTCGTTCTGATTCTTAAGGATTCCTGAGACTGCTCCAAGGCTAATTGAGACAATTGTAAATTGTTTTTAGCATCTTGAAGCATTCTATTAACACTATATAGCTCTACCTGACTTTGTGCTTTATAATTGTCAAAATTAAGTTTTGCTTTTTCGTATTCTGCTTTGCTTTTTTGAGTTTTTCCTAATCGCTTAGATCCTTCAAAAATAGTCCAGCTTAATTGTGCGCCTAATAAATACCCATTTGCATCACCTTGAAACACTTTATCGTCGTGTAATTCATAATTCCCGAAAGCATTTAATCTAGGTAAAAAACTAGATTTATCTGCTTTATACATTTGTTTATAAGCATCTGAAGAAAGTTTCATGGCTTGAATATCAGCTCTATCATCAGAAATTATTTGATCTAAAACTTCCAATTCAGCAACTTCTAAATTATCTATTGGTTTTAAAATTGAATAACTCGTATCATTCATTAATACAGATAAATAATTTGATGTATTTTTAATGTTACTTTTTGCATACTGTAATTGGTTTTCAATATCAGTTACTCTTACTTCAATAGATAAAACGTCTGCCCTTTGTAAGTATCCTTGCTTAAAACTATTATCTGCTATACGTTTATTTTCTAATGCAGCCGTTTTAGCTTTTTCTAAAACCTCTACAGTTTTATAAGCTAGCTGAAGTTGCATATAGGACTTTTCTACTTCAAAATATATATAATCTTTAGTGCGTTCAGATTTTAAAGTAATCGCTTCCAATTTTGCTTTTGCAGCTTTTCGTTGAAATATACCATCAACATTTATTAAAGGTTGTTTAATTTCAATTTTAGTTGAATAATCCTCAATTTTATAGGGATTATTTAATAAAGTAGGATTAAAATCATTTGCAGTTAAGATTTCCTGATTTAATTTTGATCCAAATGCCATTAAAGGATTTGTTGTTGTAATTCCAGTATATGAAATTGAAACCTCTGGTAATAGTATTGAATTAGTCTGGTTATAATCACCTTTTGCCATTAAAACATCTTGCTCAGAAATTTTAATATTATTATTATTTGCAATTACTTTCTCAATAACTTCCTGTTTTGAGATTAGCTGTTCAGATTGAGAATAACTATAACTTCCTATGAGCAGTAATAGAAATAAAATTAAACTATTTTTCATGTCATTATTATTTTGGACAAATGTATATTAAGCAGTAAGTGATATCAGTAACATAGGATACAGTGCTGTGTAACATTTGTTACTAATAAAACCAATTGCTTATTAGTAATATACTTGTATAATTGTAATTAATTGAATGACTTATATCATTCTTTTTAATGCAAAAAGAAGTAATTTTGCATTTCTTAAATCTTAAGGTTACTCCAATGAAAACTTTAGAAAAGGCTAAAAAAACGCTTGAAGAAAAAGGGTTTTTAGATCTAGATACTCCAAACATAGACTACGTTAAAGAAATTCTCAAATTAAAAAAGGAGAAGAATGCTATTCTTTTAGCACATTATTATCAAATTGATGAAATACAAGAAATTGCGGACTTTGTAGGCGATAGTTTGGCTTTAGCACAACAAGCAGCAAAAACTGATGCAGATATGATTGTTTTTGCAGGTGTTCATTTTATGGCAGAGACCGCTAAAATATTGAACCCTACAAAAAAAGTGGTTTTACCAGATTTATTAGCTGGATGCTCATTAGCAGATTCTTGTCCACCTAAAGAGTTTTCGGAATTTAAAAAACAACATCCAGATCATTTAGTAGTAACTTATATAAATTGTTCTGCAGAAATTAAAGCTTTGAGTGATTATGTTTGCACATCTTCAAACGCAAGAAAAATAATAGATTCTATTCCGCTAGACCAACCTATTATTTTTGCTCCAGATAGAAATTTAGGCGCTTATTTAAATAAAGAAACAGGAAGAGAAATGTTACTTTGGGATGGCGCTTGTATTGTTCACGAAGCCTTTTCTATGGAAAAACTGATAACTCTTTATAAAGAACATCCAGATGCCGAGTTAATTGCACATCCAGAATCTGAAGCTCATATGCTTCAAGTCGCCAAATATATTGGTTCTACTTCTGGGCTTTTAAATCATGTAAGAACAAGTAAAAAAAAGAAATTTATTGTAGCGACTGAAGCTGGAATTCTATTTCAAATGCTACAAGAAAATCCAGATAAAGACATAATTCCTGCACCTGCTAAAGAAAATAATACTTGTGCTTGCAGTGAATGTGCTTATATGAAAATGAATACTTTAAAAAAACTGTATTTATGCTTAAAATACGAGTTGCCTAATATTGAAGTTGACGCTGAATTAAGCAAAAAAGCTATTATCCCAATTGAAAGAATGTTAGAACTTTCTAAATATACACAAATCTTAAATGAAAGTTGAGCAAAAAGTATTTAAATCTGATTTTTTAGTAATAGGCTCTGGCGTTTCAGGACTCACCTTTGCTTTAAAAGCAGCCATTAAATTTAAAGATTCGAAAGTTACCATTATAACAAAAGATGAGAAAAGCGAGTCCAATACCAAATACGCACAAGGTGGTATTGCCACTGTTTATGATAAAACCGTTGATAGTTTCGAACAACACATTCAAGACACATTACTTGCTGGAGATGGTCTTTGCGATGAAAAAGTAGTGAGAATGGTAGTTAAAGACGCGCCAGATAGACTACAAGAATTAATAGATTGGGGAACGCGTTTTGACATGGGAAAAGATGGCGAATATGATCTAGGTCGTGAAGGTGGACACTCTCAAAACAGAATATTACATCATACAGATATTACAGGAGCAGAAATAGAACGTGCTTTAATTGAGCAAGTTGAAGCCCAACCAAATATTGAGTTTTTAGAGCATCACTATGCCATAGATTTGATAACAGAACATCAAGTAAAAAAAACTAAAACCAAGCGTAATTCTAAAATTTCCTGTTTTGGTGCGTATGTATTGGATGAAAAACAATCTGTAGTCAAAACATTCATTAGTAAATTTACATTATTAGCTTCTGGTGGAAGTGGTCAGGTTTATGAAACTACTACAAATCCTGCTGTAGCAACTGGAGATGGTTTGGGTATTGCCTATCGAGCTAAAGCAGAAATTTCTGAAGTTGAATTTATACAGTTTCATCCGACAGCCTTATACAATCCAGGAGAATATCCTGCATTTTTAATATCAGAAGCTGTTAGAGGTTTTGGTGGTAAATTGAGAGATTTTAATGGCAATTTCTTTATACATAATTACGATGAACGTGAAGAATTAGCCTCCAGAGATATTGTAGCCAGAGCCATTGATAACGAATTAAAGAAAAGTGGTTCACCTCATGTCTATTTAGATTGCACACACTTGGATATGGAGCAATTCAAAGAACATTTCCCTAATATCACTGAAAAATGCGCGTCTTTAGGGATTGATGTACAAAAAGACTTTATTCCTGTGGTTCCTGCTTCACACTACATTTGTGGTGGTGTAAACGTGAACAAAAATGCTAAAACATCCATTAAAAAATTATATGCTTGTGGTGAGGTTACCAGAACAGGTTTACATGGCGGAAACAGATTAGCATCCAATTCTTTATTAGAAGGATTAGTCTATGCGCATAAAGCGTTTTTACATGCGAGTAAAAGGTTTGACAAAACACCAATGCCTGAAAATATTCCTGAATGGAATGATAGTGGTGTGATTAAAAACATGGAAAAGGTTTTGATTACTCATGATAGAAATGAAGTTAAAACCATTATGAGTAACTATGTTGGAATTGTTAGGTCTAACGAGCGTTTAAAACGTGCGGAAAGACGTTTGCATGTGCTTTATGAAGACAATAAACGTTTGTATGACCATTCCGAATTATCTGCAGACCTATGCGAATTACGAAATCTTATTACGACAGCCTATTTAATCACGCAATTCTCTAAAAAGCGAACAGAAAATTGTGGAGGATTTTATAACTTAGACTATAAATAATTACAGAAAATCTATATTTAACAACTCTCCTGATAATTGTAATAAATTTAGTTCAAACAATTTTGCGTCATATTTTGCATTGTCGTATGCTGTTTTAGCATTAAGCAAATTTATTTGTGCTAGACGAAATTCTATTGAAGTTACCTGTCCTAATATATAACGTTCTTGTGTACGTTCAAAATTGTTTTGATTAGTCCTAACGTTTTGCTCTTGAGCCTCTAAGATAAACAAAGCATTTTGATAAGAATCATAGCTATTTCTTAACTGACTTTCTAAGGTTATTATTTGTTGTTCACGTAATATTTTTTGATTTTCAATAGCAATTATAGAGTTAGCTACTCTTGTTTTTGTAAGGCCTCCATCAAAAACATTCCAAGTGAGATTTAATCCTGCGTTAAATCCTGTATTTTCAGAAAATGCTGAAAAAGCAGTAACAGGATTTATATTTTTATTCCAGCCATAAGAACTCGTTAAACCTATAGTTGGCAAATAACTAGACTTGTTAATTTTTAAGTTTAATTCGTTTATTGCTATATTTTTTTCATTTTGAATTAAGCTAACGTTATTAGCCTTAGCTTTAACTAATAGTTCTTCGATATTTATTAATGCAATAAAATTAACGTCAGTTTCAACGTTATAAATTATACTATTGTCTTGAACACCTAAAACTATGCCTAAATCGCGTTTTGTATTTGCAAATAACTGATTGGTGTTAAGTAAATTTATACTATCATTATTAACATCAACTTCAGCATTAAGCAACTCTAATTTATTAGTTTGGCCATATTCATATTGATATTGAGCACGTTTTAAACGGTCTTTAGAAACAGCAAGTGCTTCTTCAAGGTTTTTAGTGTTTTCAGATAATCTTGCAATTTGAAAATACACAGTAAATAACTGTAAGTACATATTTTCTATGGTTGCACGTGCTTCAAGTTCAGATAAATTATAATTTTCTTTTAACTGCTCATAATTATATTTTCTACCTAAACCATCAAAAATGGTATAATTAAGATTTAAGGAAGCATTAAAGTTTTCGGTTTCTGCACCTTTTACATTAGTAACCTCACCATTTTGAAACTCAATTTCTTGATTACTATTATTATAGCTAACTCCTGCTCTGGTTGTTAAAGTTGGTAAGTGACGTGTATTAAAAATACTAGAATTATTTTTAGCAATTTCAACATTATTATTAGCTACTTTAACACCATAATTATTTTCTAGTGCAATTTCAATAGCACGTTTTTTAGTTAAGACTTCTTGTGCATTTAATGGTAAAATACAGAGAAAAACTAAGCTGTATAGTATTATTTTAATGTAACTCATCATTTTCATAATTTGATTCTATAATTGCACGTTCTACTTCTTCTCTGGTTACCTTTTTTCCTGTAATCATCCATTTAATAAACACTTTAATGGAGTTTGAAACAGATAATAATAATGGCAACATCACCAACGTTAAGACCGTTGCAATTCCAATTCCGTAGGATATGGACACTGCCATTGGTTTTAAAAATTGTGCTTGTAAACTGCCTTCCAACATTAAAGGTGCTAAACCAGCAATAGTTGTTAATGAGGTTAAAAAGATAGCTCTAAAACGTGATTTTCCAGCTTGTACCAAAGCTTCGTTATATGTCATACCCTCTTTTAAATAGCCATTAAATTTCCCTATTAATACAAGCCCATCATTGACCATAATTCCAATTAATGCTATGATTCCCAACCATGATAGAATATTTATCATAAAGCCATGTACAAAATGTCCAAATACAACTCCAATTAAACTAAATGGAATCAATAACATTAACAGTAATGGTTGACTATAGGTTCTAAAAGTAAACCCAATCACCATATAAATTAATATTAAAATAATTGGCCCAACTAACTTTAAGGAATTAATGGTTTTTGATGCTTCTCTATTTTGGCCCTCATAAATTGCGGAAACAGTTGGGTATTTTGATAAAATTTCTGGCATAACATTTTGTTGAATATTATCTAAAGCGTCTGAAGCACTATCATCCAAAGATTTTAAATCTGCTAAAATTTGAATTTCACGTTTCCCTTCTAAATGATTAATCGCCACATCGCCACGTTCTATTTTATATGTAGCAATTTCAGAAAAAGGGACTCTACTTCCACTTGGTGCAATGATCCACATATCATCAAGATTTTTAATAGATGAACGATTATCTTTTTCATAGCGAACCCAAACTTTAATTTCATCCTGTCCTCGTTGAAATCGTTGTGCTTGATATCCGAAGAATCCAGCACGCACCTGGCTCATAACACTTTGAAGATTTAAACCTAAAATATAAGCCTTGTCTTTAAGCTCCATCTGGATTTCTTTTATGCCATCTGGATCATTATCTGTGATATCTTTTAAAATTGGATTCTTAGACAATTCCTGTTTAAGTTCATCTTTAGCTGCCTTAAGTTCTGCAATATTATTACCTAATAAAGAAACTGCAACTGGGCTACCTCCAAAGTTGGTGCCTGAACCAAATGATAAGCTCTCTATGCCATAAATCCTTCCAACTGCATCTCTAATTTTATTTGTTACTTCTTGTGATGATAATTCTCCTCTTAGCTCTCCAGGCAGTAAATTAACTGTTAAAGTAGCGTTTGATGTTCCGGGACCAATACTTCTTATTACATTTTGCACAACATATTCATTATTAAACGCTTTAACATCATACTGCTCGTTTATAATCCATACTTTATCTTCAATGGTTGAAATAATAGAGTCTGTAATTTTTTCGTTAGTACCCTGAGGCATTTTAAGATTAACAGTTACTGTATCACTTGCTAATCTCGGAAAAAATGACATTCCAACAATTCCTCCTCCAATTGCTCCAATACTAAAAATGAATAAAGCTATTGGAATGGCAAATCCAAGGAATTTATTCTTTAAAAAGAATCTTAAATAGGGTACATAAATAGTATCTCTAAAAGCTATCAAATATTTGTCTGCTCCTTTGTTTAATTTTATAAAAAAGGCATTTACTTTATTTGGATGTCTATCTTTTCGTTGTAATGCTTTAGAATGTGCAACATGAGCTGGTAATATGATTAAGGCTTCAACCATGGAAACCAATAAAGTTAAGGTTACAACTGTTGAAACTTCTCCAAAATAATCACCTATACGACCATCTAAAAAGAAGAAGGTTGCAAAGGCAATCATAGTGGTTAGCAATGCAGAAACTACAGGAGGTAATACTTCTATAGTACCATCAATCGCTGCTCTAATTGGTGATTTACCTTTTTCGTAATGATGGTAAATATTCTCTCCAATTACAATACCATCATCAACCAGAATACCAATTACGATAATCATTCCAAATAATGATAATATATTAATTGTAACTCCCATTTGAGCAGCAAAAATAAACATTCCGAAGAATGAGATTGGAATTCCAACAGCTACCCAAAATGCTAATCGTGCATTTAAAAATATAGCTAAAAACAATAACACAAGGGCAACTCCCATAAGTGCATTTTTAACCAATAACTCTGTACGTTGAGTTAGCGTAATTGATGAATCTTTTGAAACATCTAATTGGACATTATCATACTGCTGATTAAATTTATCTATGTATTGTCTAACATCTTCAGCAGAGGCAATTAAGTCTTCACTATTGGTATTGCTAACTGTAATATTAATTGCCTTTTTACCATTAAAAAATATTCGATCAGGCGTTTCTGACCATGTGTCTTTTACATGAGCTACATCATGTAATCTAATAATATTACCGTTAGGTTCTGCTCTTACAATAATATTATTAAGTTCGTCACCATAATAGTTACGATTTCTTGCACGAATTAAGTAATCTTCTTCATCCGTTTTAATATTTCCTCCAGTGATTAAAATATTGGTTCTACTCACTGCATTGGCAACATCCTGGAACGATAAATTAAATGCTCGTAAATCGTTTTCACGAACAGAAATGGCTATTTCTTCTAATGGAAAACCCGAAAGTGTAACTTGCGATATACCTTCAATACCTCTTAAGTCATTTTCTACAATTCTTGCATATTGCTTTAGTGTTGCAAGTGGTATATTTTCTCCGCTTAATGTAAAACTAATAGTAGGTAGTACTCTTTCTATTTTAGCAATAATTGGAGGTTCCATACCAGATGGAAAGGATGGTACCCTATCTACAGCGTTTTTAACATCGGATAAAACCACATCAATATTTTTACCCTTTACAGTCTCAACACTAATGCTTGCTGAGTTTTCCTGTGATACAGATGTCACACGATCTACCCCAACAATTCCTTTAAGATTATCTTCAATTTTAAGAACAACCCCTTCTTCCATTTCTACAGGAGAAGCTCCGGGATAAATCAGGTTTATTTGGATTAATTTTGAATCGGTTAATGGGAAAAATGAGGATTTTATTGACCTTACTCCAATAAATCCAAAAACAATAAACGCAATTATCATTATGTTAACTGCTACAGGAAATTTTATAAAATAACTAATTAGCTTTTTCACACGTTTAAAATTTTATAATTGGTCGTTTCATGATTTATTGCTTCTCTTGATAGATTTTTACTTGCATGCCTTGGTAGGCTCCTGGAGTAGGTTTAGACAGCATTAAAGTTCCATTCTCTAAACCTTTTATTACTGCGCTTTCTGCTGAAAAATAAACAGGCTCAACATCAATCAAATCCAAAATTGAATCTCTTACAATATACATTTGCTTGTTTTCTACTAATAATTTTCTTGAGACTTCAATGGCATTACTTTCACTTCTAGCAGATAAATTGGCTTCCAGATAAGTACCTTCCCTTAAATCGCTGTGAGAAACTTGAATATATGCTTTTATGGTCTGTGAAGTCGCATCAACTTTTCCATTAATTCTAATGACTTTTCCTGTATATTCTTTTGTTTTTTCTAGATTATGAAGTTTAACCGTATTGCCTTTCTTCAACAAATCTGCAAATTCTGCATTTACAGACACTTCCATTTCGTAAACACTTGGGTCGATAAACTCACCTAACTTCTGACCTGCTCTAACCAACGAACCAGGAGTTACCAACGCTTCGGTTAAAATGCCATTAAAAGGCGCTCTTAAATTAAATTTACCCAATTTAACTTCAAGATTTTTAACGTTGTAGTAAGCTGTATTGATGCCTCTTCCCGAAATAAAATACTTCTCCTTATCTGAATTCATAACAGGTAATTTTGGAGTTGTTTTATTAATATCAAAATTATTTAAATAGGCCTGCCATTTTTGAAATTCGTTAGGGTAATCTAGTCGAATATCTGGCATAATTGCCGTTAGGCTATTGTAAAAATTGCTTTTTTGTGATTGAAGATTTGCATAAAACTCATCACTATTAATACTGATAATAGTTTCTTCTCTAGAATACGATATACCAGCTTTAAAATCTTTAGACGTTATTTTTAAAACCCCTTGAACTTCAGCAAATAAATCAATTTTATTTTTGGCTGTAAGATTTCCACTTGTTTTAATAACAATAGGAATATCTTTATTTTCTACTTCTTCTACGAAAACTGTTTTTACAATTTTATCGAATGTTGGTTTTGGTTTCTTTTTATTATCAATTAAATATTTAGCAACAAACACTGCTCCTACTAATAATAAAATGCCTAATGCAATAGATAAATAT
>Ga0102812_10002301_pt1 | contig 12930 bp, 8 predicted proteins | sample ColrivemetaGS713_FD_79334 | JGI IMG/M metagenome (GOLD analysis project Ga0102812, IMG submission 79334) | Estuarine microbial communities from the Columbia River estuary - Flood tide ETM metaG S.713 | ecosystem: Environmental > Aquatic > Marine > Intertidal zone > Estuary | place: USA: Columbia... | reverse complement strand
GGTGAGATCATTGAAGGTTCTTCGTCCTTTGGCGTAGCCATTCCTTCGGAGTAGGGCGAATGGGTCGTACCCGCCATAAATGACGGGGAACCAATATACAAACCACTAATTTGTAGCACACTCTATTGATGAGACTTTATTATAACGAAAAATAAGTGTCAAAAGGATTAGCTCATGGGGGAACAGAAAGTAACATTAGCACACGACGAGAAGAGCATGCACAGTTTTGTCCTGCATCTGATAAAAGATGTTCGGGCACTGGAGTACATGCTCCAAAATGAATGGTTTGAAAGTGACACCATCCGAATTGGCGCGGAACAGGAAATGTGCCTGGTAGACCAAAACGACTTCACCCCCGCCAATATTGGCCCGGAGGTTTTGGAAAAACTCAGCAAATACCCTTGGGCCGATGGGGAATTGGCACGATTCAATCTGGAAACCAACCTTACTCCCCGCGTTTTCACCGGGAAGTGCCTCAGTGAAATGGAGGCAGAAAACATGATGCATCAGCAGATCATCCGCAAGCAGGCTCGCTTGATGGGTGCAGAAGTTGTGCTGACGGGTATCCTGCCCACCTTGCGCAAGTTTGACCTCTCGATGGACAATCTTACGCCCCGCCCACGGTACTTCGCCCTGATGGAAGCGATCAATCGACAGTTGATTGGCTCTGCCTACGAGCTGCGCCTTTCGGGAATTGATGAATTGTTGGTCAAACACGACTCTCCTCTGCTGGAAGCCTGTAACACCAGCTTCCAGGTGCATTTGCAGGTAACACCCGATTCGTTTGTGCAGATGTACAACATTGCGCAAACACTGGCTGCTCCAATTATGGCCATTGCGGCCAACTCGCCGATCGTTTTTGGCAAAAGGCTATGGCACGAATCACGGATTGCACTCTTCCAGCAAGCTCTGGATGTGCGTACCACCCACGATCACCTGCGGGAACGGAGCCCACGCGTAAGCTTTGGTTCTGGTTGGCTGGATAAATCGATCATGGAAATTTATAAGGAAGACATTGCCCGCTTCCGCGTACTGCTGGAAACAGAAATAACAGAGGACAGCATTGAACAGATTCGCAACGAGAAAGTACCTAAGCTGAAGGCGCTGCTGGTGCACAATTCTACGGTATACCGCTGGAATCGCCCCTGTTACGGGATCAGCGAGAACGGCAAACCCCACCTAAGGATCGAAAACCGCGTGTTGCCCTCCGGACCTACCGTTATTGACGAAGTAGCAAATGCCGCTTTCTGGTTGGGCGCGATGACGGGCATGGCAGCTCGCTATTCCGATATCAGAGAGAAGATCTCCTGGGAGGACGTACGCGACAATTTCGGGAAAGCTGCCAAATTCGGGATCGACTCCAACTTCACCTGGTTTGGGGATAAAAAAATCGGTGCTTGTGAATTGATCCTCACAGAGTTGCTGCCCATTGCACGGGAGGGCTTAGAATTGCGTAAAATCGACAAAAAAGACATCGACAAATACCTCGGCGTCATCGAAGGTCGGGCCAAAGCCCACATGAACGGTGCCCGCTGGCAATTGAGAGCTTTTAGCAAACTCAAAAAAGAAGTCAACCGAGACGAAGCACTCGCTATTCTAACCGCCTGCATGCTCAAACAGCAAGATGCCGGAAAACCTGTACACACCTGGGAAATGCCACAACAAAGCGACTTGAAAGAGTACGGCCCTGCCACGCTCACCGTAGAGGAGTTTATGGAAACGGATTTATTTACCGTTCACGAGGATGACCTCATCGAAATGGTAGCTCACCTGATGGATTGGCGTAAGATTCGCCACATGCCCGTAGAGAACACCAAAGGTGACCTCATTGGCCTGATTACCGGCCGGATGATGCTGCGTTATTTCGCCAATGGGAAGACCGTTAACGGCAATCCCATAACGGCTGTCAGAGACATCATGATCAAGACTCCACTGACCATCGATCCGAAAGCCAATATCGTGGTCGCCATGAAGATGATGCGGGAGAATAAGATTGGTTGCTTGCCCGTCGTCCAAAAAAACGAACTGATCGGGATCATTACCGAAATGGATTTCGTGCGAATTTCCAGTCGATTGCTGGAACGATTAGCTGACCGCAAGGAAGAAGCTGATAGTTTGAAGGCACAGGTCAGAAAGGCCAAAAAGAAGGATAAGGAGTAATAGACTTGTTCTGTAAAATAACGAGGGCCTTCTGCTTGCGCAGAAGGCCCTACCATTTTCACATTCGAGAGTCAAAAATAAAAAAGGCACGAGTGCCTAATTCTTTAACGTAAGCTGATTCGCCTTGTTGCGATGCGTCTGTTTTGTGCACCAACCAACTGGATAAGGTACATGCCCTTTGGCAAATCACCAACGTAGTATTGTTCTTTTGCATGGTAAGTAAACGCTTTGATTTCGCGCCCTGCCAAATTGAATACGCTTACGCGCTCAACAGCTTGGTTGGTACTTACCTGGATATAATCTACTGCCGGATTTGGAAACACCTGCAATTCCACAGCGGCCGGGCTGCTTCCGAAGGTTCGGAAACTCGTCTGCCCAATCGCAAAACTACTCAGTAAACAAAAAGAAAAAAGGAGTATAAGGTGCTTCATTTATTCTGGGGTTTGACTTGGGATTATGAAACGGTATAGTATAGTATCCCCAAAGTACCATAAAATGTTTAGCAAAACAAAGGATTTTTCCAGTACTTAAATAAATTTTAACATAACCGACACAATAATTCCTCAAGCCGCTTTTGTCGGTTACCTGCACATTGATGCCGATAATCTGCATTTCGTTACCGCTTATAGCTTTTCTGTCAGCTATTTGCTTTCAAATACGGGTAAAAAAAAGAATATTTAAAATATTTTGAAATCCATTTTTCACCAACCTACTACCACATGATGCGCTCAACTACCTTACTTGTTTGCCTTGCCTTTTCTTTCCTTAATGCCCAAAATAGCTTCAGTTTTGTTCCGCAGGAACAAGCGACCAACTATGCCGCCATGGACATTCAAGGGAATGCTATCGCTATGGCTGGTTTCACTGGCCAATGCGATATTCCTCATCTCAGCTACCTTGACAAAAACACCGGCGAAGAACTATGGAGCAGCAACGAAGCAACGACAGGATACGGAACCTACACCACCGTAAAATTCGCCAACGACGGCTCTATTTGGGCAGCCGGCTGGCGACGAGACTCCGATGATGTTTCTATTGGTTTCATGGCCATTATTACCCATTTCAGTGCCTCTGGAGAGCTCCTCTTCCATCGCGAAGAATTAGACAACGAAGCCAACGAAGGGGGGATTATGTTTGTCCACCCCCTCGACAATGGCCAGGTCTTTTGGAGTACCGGACTAACCGTCCAACGCCTGAACAGCGACGGCAGCACCGACCTCTCCTGGGATATTGATGGCCTCGAAGTAGCCCGCCTGGCGGTGCTCTCCGCCCAGTCATTTGTCGTTAGCACCAATACCTCCATCATTGTGCAGTACGCCAGCGGCACTCAGCAAGAAATTTACAACTCCGATGTTTATATCACGGACCTCCAGGCAACTTCCGAAGGTATTTACTGGACCGATGGCCTTAGTCTCCAATTCTACGATTTCACGACGACAGAAATTACCGCCTGGCCCCTCCCGGCAAATTTTATTGAAACCGCACGACTTCATGTCACCGAAAATGAAGTAAAAGTTTATAGCACGCTGATTTCGCCCCATGCTATTGCTACCTTATCGCCAGATCAATCAGAGGTAGTTGTAAGCGGTATTTGGGAAACGCCAGACCGCAGCCTGCTGCAGATCATCGAAGAAGACGGTACTTTCTACCAACTAGGCAATGACCTGTTTGAATCAGAAGTAAGCTACCTTCATCTCATGCACGGCTACGTCCGCAAAAGCATTGGCTTGCCCGCAATTACTGGCCCCGATATTGGTATTACAGGCATCAACATGACCATTGAAGATTACACCATCAGTCTCTGGGATATATTCTACCAAGCCAATGTTTCCTGGTCCGGAGAGCTTCAGGTTACCAATTTTGGCAATGCTCCAGTAGATCACTTCCTGATCGGCGGTCCGGCTCAAGGAAATTTCAATTGTGCCGTAGGCCGATTTTTCGAGCAAGAAGCGATCACTATCCCTGCAAATTCCAGTATCAGTCTTCCTTTTACCTATAGCAGTATCCATGGTATAGAATATGATGAAGATGGCAACTTCACCGTCAACCTGGAGCTCTGCCTCTTCACCGCCGCTCCCAATAGTGAGCTCGACGAAAACACCACCAACGATCATTTCTGCGAAACTTTCGTGGTAGTAGATACCGAAGAGCAGCTGCCCCTTGCCAGTGAATTACAAATTTTCCCTAACCCGACCAACGACCAGATGACCCTTTCTTTATCCGGGGCGCAAATGCAGTCATTGTCAGTTTACGACCAAACGGGGCGCTTAATGCTTCAGCAGAAGCTCTCCTTCGGGGAGCGAGAAGAGGTGGCTTTAGGCCGCCTGCCAGCGGGCATGTATTGGTTAAAAGTCGTTACGAGCGATGGCGTTATTAGCCAAAAAATTAGTAAACAGTAGATATAGTCCTCCAAGGCAGGATTTACTTTCAGTGCTGCTTCGTGGTGTGAATGCTGAGCGTTTGTTGCTCTTGGGCCACCCCTGAAATGGGGCATGCAGACGTAGCGGTGCTACGTCTGCATGCCATCCAACCATCAAAACCAACCTTACTTCTTCCCCCCTCTGCGCAAATCTCCTTGATGCTTGGCCGACAAATACGCTTCGGCATACTCCAGGTTGTCTTCTTCGTGTTCGTCGAAAATCTTTTTCACCTCGCCATAAAAGACTTTTGTAGGGACTTCCATGGCAAAGTAGCGGTCGTTGAGTTCTTCGATCGTACAACCTAATTTTTCAAAGGCCTCCATCATGGCCTCTGAATCATACTCCTCGTTGATGATCGCTACCACGGCCACTGAATTTCCCGAACTCTTGGTGGTTTGACGATACAACAGGCCGGATTCTTCTTTGTCATAGGTGGCGTGAAACTCATCATCGGTGGCGATGGAAGCACCGTAAAAAGGAATATCCTTGAGCTGGTAGATGCCCTTTTCTTCATCGACGACCTCGGCCCACAAGACTTCAATAATCGCTTCCTCCAGGATGGGGCTATCGTATTTGAATAATACTTCTACCCGTTTTTTTTCGGCTGTCATAGCTTTTGTTTTTAATAGTAACCTCTCTTTTATTTTTTTAGCCGCGGAGGCGCGGAGACGCGGAGTTTTTTTTAGCCACGAAGTCACAAACCTGCCTGCTCGGCCGTGCCTCACGGGCAGGCAGGTTGGAGCTTTAGTGGCTATTCCCGTTTTATTACGCAAATATATCAGGCCGAAAGGTACCTACTCTTTACTACAAATAGGGCGAAACATCTGCTGTTCCGCCCTAATGATCTTGTCACTGAATTGTTGAGTATACGCAACCCAATCGCTCTTCACTCTACCTCTAATCCCTCTACCACTTAAACACTACGAGCGTCAGCGAGTGGGCTGCTCTCGATTACAACAACTCTTTGAAGTAAGCTACGAATTCCTCAATGGTCATCGCACCTTTGTCGCCTTCGCCCTGGATACGGACGGAAACGGCATTGCCTTCGGCTTCTTTTTCGCCAACGATCAGCATGATCGGAATTTTTTTCAACTCCGTATCACGGATCTTACGACCAATGGTTTCGTTGCGATCATCAATAAAGCCGCGGATATCGTGGGCCGCCAGCTTCTGCTGGACCTCCTCGCAATAGTCGTTGAATTTATCACTGATCGGTAAGATGGCGTACTGCTCGGGCGTGAGCCACAACGGGAATTTACCTGCCGTGTTCTCAATCAGGATACTGATAAAGCGTTCCATCGAGCCGAAAGGTGCTCGGTGAATCATCACCGGACGATGGGCTTTGTTATCGGCACCGATGTACTCTAACTCAAACCGCTCAGGCAGGTTGTAATCCACCTGAATGGTACCCAACTGCCAGGAACGCCCCAGGGCATCCTTGATCATAAAGTCGAGCTTGGGGCCGTAGAAGGCTGCTTCTCCCAACTCCGTAGTGGTCGTTAGATTTACGTCTTTGGTAGCCTCAATAATCGCACTTTCGGCAGCTTCCCAGTTTTCATCAGAACCGATGTACTTGGTCGGATTCTCAGGGTCGCGCAAACTGATCTGGGCGGTGAATTCATCAAAGCCCATCTTCTTCAATACGGTTTCCGTCAGGTCCAGTACGTTCAGGAATTCTTCCTTGAGTTGGTCGGGGGTACAGAAGATGTGGGCATCATCCTGGGTAAAGCCCCGAACCCGGCTAAGTCCGTGCAACTCGCCACTCTGCTCGTAGCGGTAAACGGTACCAAACTCCGCAATGCGCAAAGGCAAATCGCGGTAAGAGTGCGGCCGGTGTGCAAAAATTTCACAGTGGTGCGGGCAGTTCATCGGCTTCAGCAAAAACTCCTCATCTACCCGAGGGGTTTTGATCGGCTGGAAGCTGTCTTCCCCGTATTTCTCGTAGTGACCGGAAGTCACGTACAATTCTTTTTTACCAATATGCGGCGTAGTTACCATCTTGTAGCCACGCTTCTCCTGTTCGTCCCGCAGGTAGTTCATCAAGCGCTCGCGCAAGGCATTGCCCTTAGGGAGCCAGATCGGCAAGCCGGCACCTACCCTCTCGCTAAACATGAACAGGTCCAGTTCCTGGCCCAATTTGCGGTGGTCGCGCTTTTTGGCTTCTTCCAGCAACTCCAAGTAATCGGTCAGTTCTTTCTGTTTAGGAAAAGAAACGCCGTAGATACGGGTCATCTGCTGATTTTTCTCGTCGCCGCGCCAGTAGGCTCCGGCTACGTTCATCAGTTTTACCGCCTTGATCACGCCCGTGTTGGGGATGTGTGGCCCACGGCACAAATCCGTGAATCCGCCCTGGGTGTAGAAGGTGATTTTACCGTCTTCCAGGTCTTCCAGGAGTTCCAATTTGTACTGGTCGCCTTTTTCCTTGAAGTAGGCAATGGCATCGGTCTTGCTGACGTCCTTCCGAACGTAGTCGTTCTTTTCCCGCGCCAGTTCCTGCATCTTCTTTTCGATCGCAGGCAGGTCGTTGGTGCTGATGACCCGGTCGCCGGCATCCACATCATAGTAGAAGCCCGTGTCAATAGCAGGGCCAATACCCAGTTTGATCCCCGGATAAAGAGCCTCTAGTGCCTCCGCCATCAAGTGGGCAGAAGAGTGCCAGAAGGTCGCTTTACCGTCCTTGTCATTCCAGGTAAACAATTGCACCGTAGCGTCGGTCGTGATGGGGCGGTCGGCGTCCCACACTTCTCCGTTAACTTTGGCCGAGAGCACATTACGTGCTAAACCCTCACTAATGGATTTAGCCACGTCCATAGCTGATGCACCGCTCTCTATTTGGCGCACCGAACCGTCTGGTAAAGTAATATTGATCATTGTCAATAGTTATAGCCGCCGATTGCTCCGAGCTTGTTTTTGATGGTTTAATTAGGCGAAATGATAGAAATTTTATACTGATCAAGGCCCGAGGGAGGGAGCTTAGCCATAGCTAAGTGACCAACCGAAGAACGCCGAGCAGTGTCAAATTTCAACATTGCAGCCAATTAGGATCATCAAATACAAGCTCTCAAGCGGGTAAGTGTTCTACAATAACACTAGCTCCCGCCCAGCCGTTCCCGGTGGCTTGTGATAAATGTAGATTTTGGGTAATGAGAACATTCAAGGTTAAAAAGCTTCTTATTCACCAATAAAGTTCCCATCTCCTGAAATCTGGCCGCAAAGTTAGCAAGTGCTACGGGGTATACGGTAGATTGAAAAGAATAATTTAAGGAAAGCTCGAAGTAAATCCTCATTCGTTAAAATTTTGCCTCCCCAAATAATTACCACCGCCCTTTGTTTATAATAAATAACCAAGCTACTCCTGACATGAAAAACACCCCTCTGAAATCTATTACTATTCTTTTCCTTTTTCTGTTTTTGGGCCCCTACACCACTACTGCCCAGAGTAGATTTTCATTGGGGTTGTCAACATCGCTAGATTACATAACAACCGCTGATACGCCTAGATACAATAGCCTTGGCTACGGAAATCAATTCCAGTTTCGCTACGGTGTCAGGGCAATGGCCAGATTGAACCAGCGGCTAAGTGTCGGGATTGCGCTGGACGCCTATAATCGCAGTGAAAACTATGACTGCGTCCATTTTCCTGACCCTGAAGATCCGCCTCAGGCAGCGTACAATGTCATCATCAACAATCCCAATTATGAATGTCAATTTAAAAGTGAAGCCACGATTTCTTTTCTGGAGATCCCTTTACTCGTCCAATACGACCTGGTACAAAGGGAAGACCTGTCCATTTTCGTAGAGGCTGGTGTGGGCTACCACATTAGTCGCCACCGGAAAACAAAGTTAACTGATCTTCAGACCAATGCTGTCTCCGAAGAGCAAGACAAGTCTTCCTTTACTTGGTCGAGGTATACCCCCCGCTTGAGCGTAGGCGTTGCCAAAAACCTATCCCCAAAACTTACCTTAGCGGGAACGCTGCTTTATAAAGCAGATAATTATTCCTTCAATTACAGTACGTGGGGCTTGGGTACTACTTTGTATTATCATCTCTAAATGCCGAAAAACACGCTTTTACCACTTGCACTTTCAAATCAGGCAATTATTTTGCAAGCATCGGTAATCACATCGTGACTACCGATACCTACACTTTTTAGTAATTCATCATTATTACTCTTCGTATACCCAGTTTGCCAAAACTGGCCCCTGCGCGGTTTGTACTACGATCCGATACAGCCCACTAGCCATCATTGCACTTGGACGTACACGATAGCGACCCTCTGCTAATGTTTCCAGATTTCCACTCGCTACTATTTGCCCCAATTGGTTAATCACTTGATAGGGCCAGTTGCCTGGAGTTTCAAGTGCTGGCATAATTAACATAATTTCTCCAGAGCTAGGATTTGGTGCTACCGTAGCATTTCCCGCTTGGGGCAGCGCCACTTGAGGATAAATACGTCGAATAAGCTGCCGTTCTTCCTTGCTCAATTCGCTGTCATCAAGGACACCACCATTCATGTAAACATTGAGGTACATGTTGTTCCCTAGCGTGCGCGACAGGTTAGCGTTGGGCCCAAAACGCAGGGTACTCCCGGGGGCAAGATGTGCGTAAGCCTGCTCTCTTTCGCTACCGGTGTAAGCCACCAGTGCTACTTTATTGTCGATATTCAGGGTACTGTTTTCTTTAAGGTCCAATTGCCCATCGCGGGCAAGCCCAAGAACGCCAATCCCCGAATTTCCATAATCAAAAACAGCCTCCTCCTTAACCGCCAAGGTTCCTCCTGTTTGAAACATAAAACAGGATCGCTTATTGGCAAAATCAAATTCACCACTCCCCATCAAAAAGGTAGTCTGATCGGGGACAATCACATCAATAAAAAAGACCTGACAGAGGTTAGGAATGGCGTAATCAAGGGTCAAATGATGGCGTAGTGTATCAGAGCCTTCTACTAAACTTCCCCGAACACCCGTGAAAGGTTGAAAAGTGAGCTCGTCTTCAAAATCGAAGAAAATCGTCAAGTCTAAAACGGTATCCGCTTCAAAATCAGGAAATGCTTCTACGTAGGTATAGTGATCAAAACTCGGAAAACCCAGCCCATCCTGCTGAACATAGTAGTATTCGTAGTATTCATCATCAGGAAAAGCCGTTTCACGCAAATACCCACGGTAGGTCGTTTCATTCACCGCCATGTACTCGTAAAACACAAAGGCGAAAACCTGCCCATATACCCCTTGATAGATGGGGTCTGAATAAAACCGCTGCGGCTTGAAGGTTAAACCAGAAAGGTCTTCTTCCGCAAAGGAAAATTTCATGATGTACTCTTGTAAAAAAATACTATCGAGGTTCTCGGTTGGCCAACAGCCGCTGACTTCTTTATAAGCACCTGCTACTTCCCGTACGATTCTCTGCACGGTACTGTCTGCGGAAAAAGGCACGGTGTAAATGGCAAGCAATCCAGAGCACAATTCATCAGCACAAGTATCAGCAAGGATGACTGTAGCATCTGTCCAGTAATTGCCAATGTTCCGATACATACCATTCGTAGGAAGTTCAATGTTCTGGTCCTCTATTTTATAGCGAAAGAAGAGCGGCAGCGTTGGGTCTAAGGTTTCCAGATCCAGCACCCAGTCCCCGTCCATTTCTCGAAAACCAAGGCAGCGGGAACTATCCAAAGTTCCATCCCAGGTACCTTCCAAGGTTTGGTAGACCGACCATTCTGTAGGCAATATCACCGATTGGGTGGTATCAAATGGGCAAAGCTGTTCGGAAAAATATTGCTGGATTTGGTCGCTACCAGCGGAAGGAATAATGCCCTGGCTCATCGCAAAAAATGGTAAAAAGAAGAGCAAGGTAAAAGTTGTTGTTGCGCGCATAATCGATAGGTTTTTAAGTAGTTATCCACTAAAAATAAAAACTTCATCGCTGTTTTGCGTCACAGAACTGGCGTTGGCAGGTTGGCTGACAGAATAAAAGCCCTTAGCCTGGCAACGCTACATTGGCCTACTTCATCAAAAAACTAAAAGTTACTATAACCAAACCACCGCTTTAGAGCAAATTTTGTTTCAATCAAGACTTGTTTTGAATCCACACACGATTTATTCGGAGACAAACACAGTAAGAAATAAAACAAAATTTGCTCCTGCGAAAAATTCGAAGCTAGCTAAAACATACTCAACAATTCCAATTCCCTATCTTTGCGCCACCAAATTAAAACCCTTGCTCCAAACTGTTTGTTGAAGCAAGTATTAGACTGTCCTAACCAATACCGCAACTGATGCAGCAAGTAGCACCCTACCAACCGCAGCACAAAATTCGCATTGTCACCGCCGCCAGCCTTTTCGATGGCCACGATGCTGCTATTAATATCATGCGCCGCATTATGCAATCCAGCGGTGCCGAAATCATCCACCTGGGTCACAACCGCTCCGTGCAGGACATTGTGGAGACGGCCATCCAGGAAGATGCGCAGGCCATTGCGATCACCTCTTACCAGGGTGGGCATACCGAGTTTTTCAAGTACATGCACGACTTGTTGAAAGAGCGCGGTGCGGGTCACATCAAGATTGTTGGCGGAGGTGGTGGAACCATTCTCCCCTCCGAGATCGAAGAGTTGCACGCTTACGGCATCGACCGCATCTATGCACCTGACGATGGCCGTACCCTGGGTTTGCAAGGGATGATCAATGATGTATTAATTAGAGCAGATTACCCCCTCGGCGAGCAGATCAACGGCGAACTCAAGGAATTCACCTCACGCAAGGCCACGGCCGTTGCTCGCCTGATCACCGCTGCGGAAAACTATCCTACAGAAAACGCAGCCTGGCTCAAGGAGGTACAGGAAAAAGCTGCCACTATCAAAACCCCCATACTGGGCATAACCGGTACGGGTGGCGCTGGAAAATCCAGCCTCGTGGATGAACTCATTCGTCGTTTTCTGCGCGACTTTCCAGAAAAAACCCTGGGCATCATCTCTGTTGACCCCTCCAAGCGGCGTACCGGCGGTGCCCTCCTCGGTGACCGTATCCGGATGAACGCCGTGAGCCCCGCCATCGCGGGCGACCGGGTATACATGCGTTCCCTGGCGACCCGCCAAAGCAATCTGGCGCTTTCGGCCCACGTACAGTCAGCCGTTGACATCCTCAAAGTAGCGGGCTACGATCTCGTCATTTTGGAAACCTCCGGCATTGGCCAATCCGATACGGAAATTATCGACCACTCCGATGTTTCTCTTTATGTGATGACGCCAGAATTTGGTGCTGCTACCCAGCTGGAAAAAATCGATATGCTGGATTTTGCGGACATCATCGCCGTGAATAAATTCGATAAACGAGGAGCCTTGGACGCCCTGCGCTCCGTCAAGAAGCAGTACCAGCGCAATCACCAGCTTTGGGACCAGCCTCTGGAAGAGATGCCCGTTTACGGTGCGATCGCCAGTCAGTTCAATGATCCCGGTGTCAATGCCTTGTACCAATCGCTGCTCGCCAAAGTAGACGAACGCTGTGGTACCAACCTCGCAGCCGCCGGCGGCGAAAGTGCCCTCGGCGAAAGTGCAAAAATCTTCATCATCCCTCCTGCGCGCGTTCGCTACCTGTCTGAAATTTCAGAGAGCATTCGTGCCTATAACCAATGGGCCCAGGATCAGGCAGACATCGCCGATCGCCTTTACAGCATTCAGCAGACCATTGATACCCTGAAGACCGTCTCCAAAGACAACCAAGAACGCACCCAGGATCTGGAAAACCTGCAGGAAGAAATCAAACGGGACCTCGACGGTCACAACTGGCATCTACTCGAAGAGTGGGAAACAAAAGTGCAACGCTACACCGCCGACGAATACGTCTACCAGGTGCGGGGCCGCGACATTAAAGTACCGACCTTTACAGAAACTCTTTCCAAAACCAAAGTACCTCGCGTAAGCTTGCCTAAATACCGTTCCTGGGGAGACATCCTCCAATGGAGCCTTCAGGAAAACGTGCCCGGTGAATTTCCCTACGCCGCTGGCGTATTTCCGTTTAAACGAAAAGGGGAAGATCCTACCCGCATGTTTGCCGGTGAGGGTGGCCCCGAACGAACCAACAAGCGCTTTCACTACCTGTCGGCAGGAATGCCCGCCGCGCGCTTGTCTACCGCTTTTGACTCCGTGACGCTTTACGGTGAAGACCCCGATTACCGCCCTGACATTTATGGTAAAGTAGGCAACTCCGGGGTAAGCGTCTGCTGCCTTGATGATGCCAAGAAGCTCTACTCCGGTTTCGACCTGTGTGATCCCCGCACTTCGGTATCCATGACCATCAACGGGCCGGCCGCGACCATCTGTGCTTTCTTTATGAATGCCGCCGTAGATCAGCAGTG
>Ga0102812_10002299_pt1 | contig 12937 bp, 8 predicted proteins | sample ColrivemetaGS713_FD_79334 | JGI IMG/M metagenome (GOLD analysis project Ga0102812, IMG submission 79334) | Estuarine microbial communities from the Columbia River estuary - Flood tide ETM metaG S.713 | ecosystem: Environmental > Aquatic > Marine > Intertidal zone > Estuary | place: USA: Columbia... | reverse complement strand
GTCGCGGCGCTGCCAGCGGTCGTACTCATCCCACCAATCAGCTTTGAGGCGCGATATCGTGGTCGAAGACAGCCCCGCCGCGTTCGGGCCGAGAAGAGCCGCGGTAATCCCCCCATTTTTAGCGGGGTGCGATGGTAGAATTCACGCAGCCATTTTCAGTTTCATAGCGGGTGTTATGCCGCCGATGCCCATATTCGGGCGATCATTGTTGTAAGTCCAGAGCCATTGTGTGGCGAAGTCTTGCGCCTCCTCGATGTTTTCAATGATGTGTTGGTCTAACCATTCATGCCTGACCGTGCGATTATAGCGTTCGATGTAAGCGTTCTGTTGCGGCTTTCCGGGTTGAATGTGCTGGATGGTAATGCCTTGCTTTTCTGCCCATTCTAACAGCTTGCCACTGATATATTCTGGGCCATTATCAACCCGAATAGTTTCTGGTTTTCCACGCCATTCGATGATCCGGTTGAGGCTGCGAATGACCCTTTCGGCAGGGAGAGAAAAATCGACCTCGATGCCCAAACCCTCACGGTTAAAATCATCCAGCACGTTCAAAAGCCGAAACGCCCGACCATCCCCGAGGCGATCCGCCATGAAGTCCATCGACCAGGTCACGTTCGGTGCGTCTGGCACTGCCAATGCATCGGGCTTGTCCCGCTTCAGGCGTTTGCGAGGCTTAATGCGCAGATTCAACTCCAGTTCGCAGTAGATGCGGTAAACGCGTTTGTGGTTCCACGGATGGCCCTGCACATTGCGCAGATGCAGGAAACATAGCCCAAACCCCCACGTCTTCCGGGCGGTCGTCAGCCCAACTAGAAGATCAGAGATCTCTTCGTTCTCGTCGCTCAACAGAGGGCTGTAACGATAGCAGGTCTCACTCACGCCAAAGGTGCGGCAGGCCAGCGCAATGCTGACACCGTGTCGCGCCACAGCTCTCTCGGCCAGACCCCGACGTAGGGCCGGCCGGATCACTTTTTTCCAAGGGCTTCCTTCAGTAACTCAGCTTGCATGCTCATCTCGGCATACATCTTCTTGAGACGCCGGTTCTCGTCTTCAAGGGCCTTCATCTGGCTAATCATCGATGCGTCCATCCCGCCATACTTCGACCGCCATTTGTAGAATGACGCGTTGCTCATACCGTGCTCGCGGCACAGCTCAGAGACAGGCACACCGCCTTCGGCTTGGCGCAGGATTGTAAGGATTTGGGGTTCGCTATATCTCGTCATCTTCATCAAAATCTCCTCATGCATTCTTGCCGAGAAAATTCTACTTCAACATCCCCTTAGTTTCGGGGGGGATTACCGACGGACGGGGCCAGTATCTCATCAATGACACCAACATAAGCATCAAGCGTTGGACGATGTGGCGGTTCTGAGCGGCGATACCCTGGTGGCAGTTCATGCCGCAGCATCTTCGCGATCGTTTTCCGATCCTTGTTGAAATAACGCGCCGCTTCTCGCGCAGACATACCGTCCTTCAAACAAGCACGGCGCACACGACTATAAATATCCACAGAATACATCTCCCGCCCTCCGACTAAACGAAGGACACAAACTGGCGGATTTTTACTCCGCTACAACTGCGCTATTTCGCAGCCGTTTCTGTGGCCCATTATTGCTGTGCGTTTTACACACGCCAGTTGAAATGCGTCGCCGGACTGATCCCAGACTTACGGCAAATCTCCGAAACCGTCGTGCACTCATTGCCTTGCTTAACAATAAACGCCTTTTGGGCGTCCGTGAATTTGGATGCATTCATCGCTTCCACTCCTTCTTCCAGCCAGAAAAGTAGCAGTCGGAAACTCTAACTCAAAATGGTCCAGTTTTAAGGGGGCAAAGCAGATCCCCTGACGACGCATTCTTCGACACAGAACGAACCCAGAAGGCGGCATGAAACCAACCCGATTACATCGTAGCTGAGCCGCAAACCTGTCCTAAAAAGCAGGACCACTTCACACCTCACTCAGGCATCATGCCGAGAAAATTCTACTTTTGAACACGGCTAGTTTTCGAGGGATTACCAGCAAGCTCAACTATAGCTCAGATATGTCTAAAATGAGAGTAGCGCCTCACAGACACGATCGAGTTCGTTTTCAGTTATACTATCATGAATGGGTAGACACAAAACACTGTCGGCCAATAAGGACGTCCGTGGATAGTCTCGACCCTTTGAAAAATCCGAAAAATAGCTTGTTTTATGCAATGCCGGTGAAAAGTAAGGGCGTGAAAAGACTTTTTTCTCAGCCATATGGCTGATTAAGCGTTTTCGTTTGTCAGCTAAATTCTCCTGCTTGCCAGATATAATGATCGGATAATAAGACGCGTTGGGGCTGGTAGGCGACAGTAATGTAAACTCTAAGGCTTCCGCTAATGTGGCATTATATTTTGATGCCGCAATTTTACGGCGTTTGAGGGCTGCATCAACGGCTTTCAAATTCAGTAAACCAACAGCCGCATGAACTTCACTCATTTTGGCATTGCTACTTTGTGAGACAACATCATCTACCGTCAGCCCAAAGTTACGGAAATCTTTGCAACGCTGCAACGGGATTGCATCCGTGTTTACGGATAGGCACCCACCCTCCACCGTGTTGAATACTTTTGTTGCATGAAAGGACACAGCGGCGGCATCACCGTATGACACAAGACTACGGCCATCATGCTGTACGCCAAATGTATGGGCCGCATCATATAAAATACGAATATTATAGTCGCGGCCAATTGCTTCCAATGCAGCGAGATCACAGGGTACCCCGTAGACATGTACACCAAGTACCGCGCGCGTGTTTGGTGTAATCGCTTGTTGGACCTGATCCGGATCGGGACCCAGATCTTCATCATTCACATCTACAAAAACGGGCGTATGCCCCGTATTCAATATGGCGTGAATAGTCGATGCAAACGTGAAGGGAGTCGTAATAACCTCTCCCCCAGGTTCCAGCGTACTTAACATCGCTTCGATTGCCATGTGTCCATTGTTAAACAGTAACAGGTTATCGACATCAAAATATGTCTGCAGTTGCGCTGTCAGGTTCCGCTCGTGTGGACCAAAATTTGTGAGTGTCGCGGCGTCCCAAGACTGCTCGAGGAGCTCCATGAGCTCGCCCAAGTCAGGCAAGATAGGCCGTGTTATAAATATTTCGTTCATCATCACGGTTCTTTATCAGGATTTATATGTGTTAAAGTTTTTGTTTTAGCGTTTTTATACTTAGCGCGAAACTTAAGGAATAGTACGCCAGTCTATTAAGGATTCAACAGCATCAACACTAAACACGGGGATAGAGCATTGTGTATGTACGTCCAATCGCTCGACAAATGAATCGTCAATGAAAATAGCATTTTCGGGACGAATATGCTGGCTTTTCGCGCTACCATCAACAATATGAATAACGTCCGAGAACATCTGGCGCGATAAGCGTAAATCCGACAACGTTTTATCAAGATCAAATTGATGTCGCGTGATCAACGTGACCCCTTTTCCCAGATTATGGCAATAATACAGATACTGAAGGACCTGCAAATTGACTTTCCCCTTGTGGGTCACTGTGTCGTCAAAGTCCAAGTAAACGTGGTCATAATTGAGGTGTCGCTTAAATCGGTTTCCCAAATATCGTTCCAGCGTAACTTCATCGCTAGTGGTGACCGTATTAACGTCTATGCCTTGCAGGTCATAAAGGCTCATAAGCGCGAGGTTTCCACCACAAACGCGACTTGCCGCCATCGACCCACCGACACGTGCGGCGACTTCCAATAGCTTTAGCTTTCCTTGGGCATCGCGTTTTAGTTGAAAGAACCAAGCTCCGCAAAACGGAATGCGTTCCAAGATATCAGTTGCAATCTGTCTGATTTCGTCAGTTGGCAAAGACGTTGTGGTTCGCACACTAATGCCAGATTTAACGCGCTCCCGGGTGCGTTGCCCAAAAAATTTTAGCTGGCCATGGCGATCAGTAAAACAATCGATTGTATATTCAGTGCCGGTCAATAGTTCACAATAAATCATACCACTGTTGTGTGCCACAAAATCATCGAGCACGATCTTACTTTCGATCTTCTTAATCCCTTGGGATCCTTGCCCTTTGTCCGGCTTAGCGAATACAGGAAAATCGGTGATGCTTTTTGGGTCTAACGTAAATCCGGGTACAAAATCCAAACCTGCCAGCCGCGTGTAAGTTGCGCTTTTTTGCCGAGAAATGTTACAAACTTCCGCAGATGGAATAACGGCTCTTGCGGCAAGGCGATCACCAATTTCGGCGAGCTTTACAATGACTTCGTCATAAGCAGGAAAGATGAAATCGATTTTGTTGCGCACCAAATATGCGTTAAGCTCGCTCTCAAAATTGTCTGCAGTGATAAATGGTAGCGAATTGTCATAATTATTAAACAACACCTCACCATGGCAAGACACGCTCGACGCACCAAACAGTGTGATATTTTTCTCGTGCCGCAGCGCATTGTGGATTTCCAAACCGGCTTCTGATCCGCAGGGGAATATCGCAACATTAATCATTTGATTGCAGCCTGTTCTGAAGTCGGGGGCGGTCACTAAATAGCGCCTGCACGAGCAGTTCGTTAATCTTGTCTATCTCTATTTTTGCGACTGTACCAGTTTCGTTCGAAGTCTCGGCAGGCAACATATCCAACGTGCGCAGGGCATGCGCTAACTCGACTTCGTCCCAAACCAGACCCGCTTTTCTATAAGATTTTTTCTGGGCGGATGACGCGAATACCACGGGAAAATCTTCGGTTAGCGTAATGACAGGGCGACCTAAAGCTTGAAAGGAAGCTACAAGGTTCGTCACATTTGTGACCAGAATATCTGCACCTGACATTAATGTTTGCAAGCCGTTATGGGCTCCATCCGGGGTAAGAAAACGACGCAACTCGTTTAACAAAGGGGCCCAGTCGTTTTGGCCCTGATCATGGACTGCAAAAACAAAGTTATACTGAAGCTTGTCTGCGAGGTAATAAAAGTCAATCAGAGGGGGCTGAATATCCGTCTGTAGTTTTTGTGGACGCAGTACCATTCCAACCATCCGCTGATGGGATTTGATCCTAGCCTTATTCATAAATTCAGTGGATGCGGCACGCCGTACAATTTTGTCAGCAAGTAAAATCGGTAAGTGGTGTCTCGATAAAATCACTTCGCAGGACTTAGCCAGTTGACGCTTTAACAACTTCTCGTCCGCCTCGTTGTCGGCAATAACATATGTCCAAAGTGTGGATTCCTCTTTCACAGCCTCGGTGGTTAGCGCTGATTTCCCCACCCGCACATAGTCCTTGGACATCGCTTGGCATGCAGTTTGCACGACAATACGTGATTTGCCGTCCGCGTCTGTGTCCCACCCTTTTAGAACGTCAGCCACAAGCATATCGGTGAACAGATACTTACTGCGTGAGAGCCAGAAATAATACGCGGTCGTACCCCGTTCCACCACGATGGAAGAACCATTATGCTTTGGTGGCTCAAAATCGCGCATGTTCTCGGGCTTTACTAAAATAGCAGTGAAAGGAGCCAACTTATCGCATAACCCCTGAAACGTCGCCATCAATTCGCTTTGTGCAATATATTGACTTTGCGGCATAAACATAAAGGTATCGGTATCAAAGTGCCGGTCAAACCGTTGAATGACTTCAAGCGCCTCATCATGCTCGAAGTGGTTATCTGCAATCTGTTTCACGACAGCATTTTGCGCGTTGTCACTGATCCTATACGCTTGCAGGTCCGACGTATCGTTATGAGCGCCCATAGCTATCTGGTACGGGTACACCTCTTCCTCATTATCTGACACTGGAGAGTTTTGAAGGTCTTTTTGATACTGTAGGAAGCCCTCCAAGCTTTCCAAACGATGGTGTCTAATGAAATTCAACAAAGCCACGTCTTCGGCAGCCAGGCCATCTAGGGTTTCGTAATCTGGATAGGAAAACAAAAAAACGCGGGCGATTGTACCAAGACGTTTAATGTCGCTAGGCTTGTCCGTTAATTTGATTTCCTCAAGCAAGGTCTGCGCTAATTGTGAGGCTAAAGCCAAAATTACCGACCGTGACGCGACCCGATTATCCAACAGGATACCACTAACGGTATGCGTTTGCTGACGCAGTTGATTTAGGCGGGCTATCTTACTTGGTTGGCTGTCCTTCTTTACAAGCTTTACCACAGTCGTCGGACTGACCGTGATGCATTTTGCATGCGCAAAGGCCTTGATCACAAAATTGCGCTCATTGTTGTCTTCCTGACTGATCGGCTGCAAATTGGTCGAGGTCAGAAACTCCGTTCGAAACAACTTGCCGGCACAACTAGTGTCTCTAAATACAGAATCATTATGTTTTGATGCGGTGACTATAGTCGTGGCTCTGGTAATATAAGACGTCGCTGAATGTGGGGCTCCGTCTTTGTTCAATAACCGCGATACTGCGACATCTGCTGTCGCGACTTTGGCTCTCTCATGTAGCAGTTTCAATGCGCTACAATTGATTTCATCATCAAGGCTGTGAACCAGCACGTATTCGCCTCTGACATCAGACATCGCTTCTGTAAGCAAAGGCACGTCAGCGTGGTCGTTAGTATTACAGTAAAGATCGCAGGCTGACGTCTCGATCCAGTCCATCGTCTTTTTAGAAAGCTTCGTAGAAACTGGCTTCACTAAAAGAATTTGAACCAAATCACCAATTTCTTCCAAAACCAAACCGAGGTCTTTGGCGATATCCTTCCGATCCGCTACAAGCGGAATGAGAAGTGTTATATCCTTATCAAAGCTTACATTCGCAGGCTTTTTATCAAAAATCCGCGCTTTTGGTTTTTCAAACTGGAACTGCATTTTATGCGCAAAATCAGCTTTATGCTGTTCTACAGAGAAAACACGATCAACAACGCGCTTGGCAGCACCCCCATCGTCCGAACTTAGGAACCGCTCACGGAATTTCTCAAATCGCGCGCCGTATTCTTCTTGCCAGTTTCCGATGTTTTCCAACGCGGCGATCAGTTCGTTTTCGGTGGTTGTCACAGGACCAGGCAGGTCTGTGTAAGGATCAAGATAAAGCCCGCGCAGGTTGTTTTTATAATTCTCAATGTCATACATATGAAAAATCATGGGTTTGCCCGAACAGGCATAGTCAAAGAAAATTGACGAGAAATCTGTAATCAAGACATCCGTCGCGGCCATGAGCCGGTTTGCATCGGGTTCTTTGGATGCATCGCGCGTAAATCCGTCAAGCCCTTCAAGCTGCAATGTATTCGCCATCAGATGATGCAATCGCGTGAGGACGACATACTCATCACTAAATCGTTCTTTAAGGCGGAAGAAATCCATCTGAATGCGGTTTTTGAAGGACCACTTTAAGCCAATGCGATTGCTTTCACGCCAGGTTGGCGCATAGGTGATGATCTTTTTGCCCGCTGGAACATCATAGGTTTTGCGGACATAGGCCGCCACTTTGCCGCGGCGCACGGGGTCCACCAGAAAATCATTTGCGGGATAGCCTTCGTCCAGTACAGGGCAGCTGATGTTAAAAGAGCGTTTAAAGATGTCCGACGAATATGTGTTTTGAGCGAGCAGATAATCCCAGTTTCTGGCCTCATTTAGGAAAGACTCGCGCGCATCCGCTTCGGTCCCTTCGACTTCGATGTCGAGCCCAAGGCGCTTGAGCGGGGTGCCATGCCATGTTTGCAGGTAAATCGTGCCTTCGGGTTTCTGGATATCATCTGAGAAACGGATGTTGTTGATCCAGTATTTTGCCCGGTTCAGGTATGATTTATACTCGGCGGACCCACGGGCAACCTGAATAATAGTAACAGATGGATTCTTGAACTGTTTAAACTTGAATGGTTTTCGCGATGGTGAATGCACCCATACGGCCCTGAACTTCCGGCCTGATCTAACAAGCTCTTCGAAAACATAGCGTGGGTTGCCCCCGTATGATTTCCCAAAGAAACTTTCAAATACAAACAGATCTTCTTCTTGCGCGGCAAAATCCCGCAATACAGGTACAGGCTCTGGCTGAGCAAGTTTGCGGCCAACATGGGGCAGCTCTCGCAGTGCTTTCGCCAGGACCACCACGGGCTCGCCGTTAAATTGCGCGATCACGTCTTCTAGGCTTAGCAAGAACGAATGCATATGTTCCGGGCGGTAGGATACGGCCTGCTCTAATATACGTTGCTGTTTGATCGAAAGAGAAGAAGCTTTTTTATAATCGGGATAGGCTGAAAGTAATATGCAAATCGCGCGCGCAAATACGGGTGCGTAACTTGCTTGAAATGCATCTGGGTAGTTCCAAAAGATGCGCTTCACACCCTCTAAAAAAATGATCTCCTTGAAACGGGCATCATTATGCTCGTACTTATGCTTCAGTAAAGGAGTGTAGCCTATTGCTTTATCCAAAATGTTAATTGGATTACTAGATCCATCCGTAATAGAAGCGCCATCCAGCCGCTTCCTCCAGTAACCAGTTATATTTGGGGTAAGCGCAATTTTTTTAGCTGTCAAAAACGCTTTTGTAACAAAAGGACGATCCGCATAAAGTAGATCAGGTGGAAACCAGATGTTATTTTTTATGAGATGACTTCTAAGAAATAGTTTGCCAGTATAAAAAGCGTCCTGCAACAGGCTAGGGTTAAAGTCATCTTTTACATCAATGACTTGTGACGCTCTTATGTAAGATGTATCATAGACTGGGTAATAAGTACCCTCAAGATACCGCTCAATTGCTCCACCAGTCACTTCTGCCTGTGAATATTCTGCCCTCTCGAACAGAATATCTAGCGCGTGTGGTGGAATCCAGTCGTCTGAATCCAGAAACGCCACATATTTCCCGCAGGCATAGCTGATCCCGCGGTTCAGGGTCGGAGCGCCGCCGATGTTAGTCTGGTCAAAGACCTTGAGTTGCGGAATTTCGGCTTCGAGCCGGCGTAAAATATCCAATGCGCCGTCAGGGCTTTCATCATTCACGGCGATGATTTCAAATCGGCAATCAGTATGATCGGCAATACTTCGAACCGCTTGTTCGATGAAGTCTTCGCAATTGTAGACGGGCATCACAACGCTGACATCAACAGGGAACACTTCGACCGCGCTGGTGGTATCGACAGCAGAGGCCGCCTTGGACGTGATTTTGTCGGATAGCTTTCCGGAAGATCCAAAAATTTGCTTAGAGATTATCGACTTGATCGACACCATATCATTATCCTTTAGAAAAGTCGAGTTTTAAGCTTACTTTAGCAAGGGATTAACAGGCTATTTCAGCAAAGGCCGCCACCAGTTTTGGTTATCAAGATACCATTGCACTGTGCGTTCCAAGCTGACGTCAAAGTCACCTTTCGGTTTCCAGCCCAAATCGTTTTCAAGATGCGAGGGGTCGATCGCATAGCGTGTGTCGTGGCCTGGACGGTCAGTCACAAAAGAGATGGCACTATTGTGGGGCTTTTGGTCGGCACGTGGGTGCAGGCGGTCTAGCGTTTTGCAAATGCCGCGCACGATGTCGATGTTCTGGCGTTCATTGCGGGTGCCGATGTTATAGGAGCTGCCGGGTGCGGCTTTGTCCAGAATGGTGGCGATGGCATCGACGTGGTCTTCTACGAATAGCCAGTCGCGGACCTGATCGCCTTTGCCGTAGATAGGAATATTTTGGTCGTCCAAACACTTCATGATCACAACAGGGATCAGTTTTTCAGGAAACTGATAAGGTCCATAATTGTTCGAACAGTTTGTCAGCAATGTCGGCAGGCCATATGTGCGCTGCCACGCACGGACCAAATGATCTGACGATGCCTTAGAGGCCGAGTAGGGCGATGATGGCTGATACAATGACTGCTCGTTGAAAGGCATGGCGTCAGCTTCAAGATCACCAAATACCTCATCTGTAGAAACGTGTAGGAAGCGGAATTTTTCGCGCGCAGCTCCTGTCAGCGTTTCGTAATATGCGCGAGCCTGCTCGAGCAAATTGTAGGTACCAACGATATTTGTTTGAATAAATTCAAGCGGCGAGGCGATCGAACGGTCAACATGACTTTCCGCGGCGAAGTTCATGATTGCGTCGACGGAATGCTCAACCAAAAGATCAGAAATACAGCAGTCCGCGCAGATATCACGTTCAACAAGCATAAAGTTCGGGTTCTGCAGTTCGGCCGCAATCGTGGCTTTGGTTGCAGCATATGTCATTTTGTCGACGCAGATAACTTTGGCATTTTTGGACAACAAAAGGCGGCAGGCGGCGGAACCGATAAAACCGGCCCCACCTGTTACGATAATGGATTTAGAGGTCACGCGGTCAAGCTCCTTCGACAAAAATTGCAAGCTGTTCTGCAAGGTAGTCGCGATAATCGGACTTAGGCATTGTTTCGAGAAGTCCCGCAAATTCGGTCACAGAGACATACCCCTGACGTAATGCTACCTCTTCTGGACAGCCCGCGCGCAGGGCCTGACGTTGTTCAATTGTCGCAATGAATTGTCCGGCAGACTGTAAATCAGCGGGCGTTCCGGTGTCTAACCAAGCGATGCCGCGGCTCAGCTTTTGAACGCTCAATCTGCCTTGTTCTAGGTAAGCGTTATTGATGCTGGTAATTTCGATTTCGCCTCGCGCTGAAGGCTTGACCGTTTCGGCAATTTTGACGACTTCGTTATCGTAGATGTATATCCCAGTTACAGCCCAGCTTGATTTGGGCTTTTGAGGTTTCTCTTCAATGCTTTTGGCGCGACCAGTGCTGTCAAATTCCACAACACCAAACTGACTTGGGTTAGAGACGCGGTAAGCGAAAGTTGTGGCGCCTGTATTTTCTTGGATCCCCCGACGGATTGTGTCGATCAGAAGGTTCCCAAAGAAGATATTGTCACCCAAATGCAGGGTGACTGAATCATCGCCAATAAAATCCTTGCCGAGAATAAAAGCGTCTGCAAGGCCACGTGGCTTTGTCTGCTCTGCGTAAGAAATTGAAATGCCCAATTTACTGCCGTCTCCGAGCAACGCTCGAAATTGGTCACAATGCCCTGGTCCTGAAATTATCAGAATTTCAGTAATTCCAGCCAACATCAAAACAGATAACGGATAATAGATCATCGGTTTATCATATATTGGCAACAAATGCTTGTTCACAACTATGGTGGTCGGATAGAGGCGCGTCCCGTTACCTCCTGCTAGAATAATGCCTTTCAAATTATGTTCCTATATCTGTTCAACACCAAAGAGTGAATTAAGAAGCTTTCTGGGCTTAACTTCTTTCCACTTTGAAACAAAATCGCTATATCAACAATCACTAATCGTATAAGGTTTATCCCCCCCCTGAGCAAGCCCCATACTTCACACTTGAGGTGAACTGAGCCTCCCCTGAAGTGGTCCGGCAAAACTGTCGTTCAGGCCCGGCGGGTCGCATTGCAAATCATTCAGACGACAAATGTTTGTTTTCATGACCGGTTGCGTGACTTTTTGCGCAACATGACCCGCATGAAGTTGGTACGAACCCTTGCAGCTTGGCGGCCCGATTTAACGGACTATCGGGATGTGGAAGAAGCCTACAGGATTACGCTCAAATCATTGGCACGTCGTTCTCTCGAACTGCATGATGAGGTCGCTGACCTTGATGATGTGGTCAAGCTATCGTCACAGACTTGGCTCCGAAGTTTATTGCACGTAACAGCGTCGGCCCAGGACCCGCATCATCAAGCAAAACGATGCGACACCGATTGAACAGATGTGACGATCGCGCGGCAAACAGCGCGTCGCAACAAACAGATTAATCAGGCTCAGATTACTGCTTGACACTTAGAAGGGCGGCCAAGGATCGCAGTTCATAGGATCAGACTGGATCGCGACCTTGATCGAAGCTGGATTGGATTCTACAACTCTTAGGGCCCCACACGGCCCTCGACAAACGATCACCTGACGACGCATACTTCGGCCTAGAACAAGCCCAAAAGGCGGCGTGACACCAACCAGATTACATCTTAGCTAAGCCGCAAAGCTGTCCAGTTTAGTGAAACCACTTCCCCCCTAAATTCGGACACTGACGTAAGCTGCGATTTGTCGTCTTCTGATCTTCAACACGAACCACGCACAGGCAAGGTCACTCAGGCATTCGGACTTTTATAGATCGCTTGCAGGGGCATGTCGCGCGCGTTATGAACAAACTTCTTAATTACGCAGATCTGCGAAGGATTTAGGCCTTGGATAAGCTCACGACATTGCACATCGGCACGACCAAAACAGGGTCAACCAGCATCCAAAGTTTTCTGGCCAAAAACCGGGCATTTCTCGCCACGAAAGGTGTCGTATTCCCACAAGCCCTTGGTGCAGCAAATCACAACACCATTCCGGTTTATATACAGGGAAAGTGGGTGGATAACGGGCTTCAAGCGAAACAGAATATTAAGACCGCGGATGACTATGCCGCGTTTAAAGAAGAACTCCCCCAGAAACTGATTGCTGAGGTTGATGGCCTCAGCCCAGATCATTTTATCATTTCCAATGAGCACATGCATTCGCGCTGCTTTAAGCCCTCACACTTCAAGCGCCTCAAGACGCTTTTGGAACCGGTGCTTACCGATCGAAAAATACAAATCGTCGTCTATTTGCGGCCACAAATTGCACATGTCGTATCACTTTATTCAACAATGCTCGGCCACGGATTAACGGCCACCCTTGATGAATGTATATTGAGTAAAATGTCGGGCCGCGCCCACGATTACTTTAACTCTCGTGTTCTTTTAGATGCGTGGGTCACCGCTTTTCCAGAGGCGACATTTTTTATACGGCCCTTTGTAAACACGTCCGCACTTGAGCATGGTGTCATATCCGATTTTCTGAAAACAGCCCAGCTGGCAAAGTTCGCGGATGGAATGAAGTTTGAGCCGCGTCGGAATCAAAGTATGGGCGCGTGGTCTTCCGAAACTGTCCGCCAACTCAATACGCTGGATCCGCCACTTCCGCCAAATGTAAGTCAAATAATGCTGCGCTGG
>Ga0102812_10002298_pt1 | contig 12944 bp, 11 predicted proteins | sample ColrivemetaGS713_FD_79334 | JGI IMG/M metagenome (GOLD analysis project Ga0102812, IMG submission 79334) | Estuarine microbial communities from the Columbia River estuary - Flood tide ETM metaG S.713 | ecosystem: Environmental > Aquatic > Marine > Intertidal zone > Estuary | place: USA... | reverse complement strand
TTTATGTACTGGGCGATAGAGCTTTTGCGCAATCGTAATGCGAACGCCCCCATGGAAACGTTCAAGTATTCCATTACCTACCTGATGGCATTATTTGTGGTCATGTTGGTCGATCATTACCTGTTTCCCGTCAGCACTCTCTGAGCCCTGGATAAACCATGAACGATAAAGTCCATCAAGCCCGCCCCACCCGGGATGCAAAGCAGGCGCGAGGTATCAAACTGACCGTGCTGTGCCTGGCCGTTTTCATTGCCATTGTAGTGGCGGGCTTCGTGCACCGGATACAGCAGTCGCGGGTAATGAGCGCGGCTGAAATGAAGATAAATGGACTCTATTTGCTGGGTACTCCCTGAAATTTCGGCGAATTTGAGTTGATCGATCACCATGGCCAGCCCTTTAACCGGGCCCGGTTGGAAGGAGGCTGGACCCTGGTATTCTTCGGCTTCACCTACTGTCCGGATATTTGCCCTACCACGATGAGTTTCCTCAATGACTTCATGGGTCAACTGGCCGGTACCGAGGCAGAGGATACCCGGGTAGTGATGGTCACGGTGGATCCGGCCCGGGATACTGTGGAGCAACTGGCAACATACGTCCCCTATTTCAACCCGAATTTCATCGGCGTCACCGGGGATTTCCTGGATATTCACCGTTTTGCTACTGCGCTGAACACCCCTTTTCGCAAGGTTTCGGGAGAGGGTGGGGAGTATCAGGTTGACCATAGTGCCAATGTAGTACTTATAAATCCACGGGGTGATTACCACGGCTTCTTTAAGGCGCCTCTGGATATGGCCAAGATGAAGGTTACCTATCACTCAGCCCGTACTTTGTGGAACCACTAGGCGAGAATGCCGTTCAAAGGAAAGTAAGCACTAACTACATGGTCGTAGGGCTGGCTCAGCGAGGCGATGGTGAAGCGGGCGCGGACTGCTCCGGAGCAAGCGCCTGGCCGGACTCAGCTAATCCTGGAAGCTGCTGGTCGCCACTTGTACGCCACATGTGTTCCTTAATAGAACTGAAAGAATAATATTGCACCTTGCTCAGTTCTTTAACGAAACCCTATGGTCGCGTAGCATTTCCCCGGTGAATAGGCTTTAATTTCCGACGCCGCCAGCTGTTCATCAACTAGCCAATCACACAAGAAGCTCCTTATGTCTGTACAAGCTGTCCCTATCATCCTGGTCGATGGTTCTTCCTATCTGTACAGGGCGTTCCACGCGCTGCCGCCGTTGACCAATTCCGCGGGGCAGTCTACCGGCGCAGTGAAGGGCGTGATCAGTATGCTGCGGCGCATGTGCAAGGATTACCCGGACAGCCCCGTCGCGGTCGTCTTTGACGCCCCGGGCAAGACCTTCCGGGATGAGATGTTTCCCGAGTACAAGGCCAATCGCCCGCCAATGCCGGATGAACTGCGCGAACAGATCGAGCCCATCCATGAAATAGTGCGGGCGATGGGCCTGCCGCTGATCTGTGTAGCTGGAGTAGAAGCTGACGATGTTATTGGAACCCTGGCCCGCCAGGCCAGTGCCCAGCAGCGACCCGTGATTATCTCTACCGGGGACAAGGACATGGCCCAGCTGGTGGATGCCCATACCACGCTGGTTAATACTATGACGGACACGGCTATGGACCGGGAGGGCGTTACCGGAAAGTTCGGCATTCCGCCCGAACTGATCGTCGACTATCTGGCCCTCACCGGGGACAAGGTAGACAACATTCCAGGCGTGCCGGGCGTGGGTGATAAAACCGCACTGGGCCTGCTACAGGGCCTTGGCGGCCTCGATGATATCTATAACTCGCTGGACAAGGTTGCCGAACTGTCGTTTCGGGGTGCCAAAACCATGGCGGCGAAGCTGGTGGCAGAGAAAGACAAGGCGTATATGTCCTACGCCCTGGCGACAATCAAGACCGACGTGGAGCTGGAGCTGCGCCCCGAGCAGCTGCATAACGGCGAGCCGGACCAGGAGCAACTGGTCGCCTGGTACAGCAAAATGGAGTTTCGCTCCTGGCTGGAGGAACTGCTCGCGGCAGGCGGGGCCAGCGGGTTAGCGGGGGAGTCCCCGGAATTGGCCGGGTCGGCCGCAATGGAAGTTCACTACGACATTATTACTGACCAGGCAGCGCTGAACGCCTGGCTGGAGAGGTTACAGCAGGCCGAACTGTTCGCTTTTGACACAGAAACCACCAGCCTGGATTACATGCAGGCAAAGATCGTCGGGGTATCGTTTGCCATAGAGGCGGGCCAGGCGGCCTATGTGCCGCTGGCCCATGACTACCTCGGGGCTCCACCGCAGCTGGACCGGGATGCGGTCCTGGCCCAATTACAACCGCTGCTCGAGGATGAGAAGTTGGCCAAGGTAGGCCAGAACCTGAAGTATGATGCCAGCGTCCTGGCTAACCATGGCATCACGCTCAGGGGTATACGTTTTGACACCATGCTCGAGTCCTACGTACTGGATTCCACTGCCACCCGCCACGATATGGACAGCCTGGCCCTCAAGTACCTCGGCCACAAGACCATCCACTTTGAAGATATCGCTGGCAAGGGCGCCAAGCAGCTGACCTTCAATCAGGTCAAGCTTGAGGAGGCGGGGCCATACGCGGCGGAGGATGCCGATATCACCCTGCGTTTGCACCAGGCCCTGTGGCCGCGATTGGAGCAGGAGCCGGGCCTGGGCTCGGTGTTCAAAACGATAGAAATGCCCCTGGTGCCGGTGCTGTCGCGTATAGAGCGCCAGGGCGCGCTGATTTCCCGCGAGCTGTTGGTTCAGCACAGCCAGGAGCTGGGTGTGCGCCTGCAGGAACTGGAACGTCATGCCTATGACCTGGCGGGCCAGGAGTTTAACCTCGGCTCGCCCAAGCAGCTGGGAGAAATCCTGTTTACCAAGCTGGAACTGCCCATTATCAAGAAGACGCCCAAGGGCGCGCCATCCACGGCTGAGGAGGTGCTGGCTGAGCTGGCGTTGGATTATCCGCTGCCCAAATTGCTCATGGAACACCGCAGTCTCAGCAAGTTGAAATCCACTTACACTGACAAGCTGCCGGAAATGATCAACCCTGCAACCGGCCGGGTCCACACGTCATACCACCAGGCGGTAACCGCTACTGGCAGGTTGTCCTCATCCGACCCGAACCTGCAGAATATCCCGATTCGAACGGAGGAGGGCAGGCGCATTCGCCAGGCCTTCATCGCGCCGCCCGGCTACCGCATCGTGGCCGCCGACTATTCCCAGATCGAATTGCGGATCATGGCTCACCTGTCCGCCGATGCTGGCCTGCTGCGAGCCTTCAAAGACGGCCTGGACGTGCACCGGGCCACCGCGGCGGAAGTATTTGATGTCAAGCTGGCAGAGGTGTCCGGGGACCAGCGACGCAAAGCCAAGGCGATTAATTTCGGCTTGATTTACGGCATGTCCGCGTTTGGCCTGGCGCGCCAACTGCATCTGGGTCGCAACGAGGCCCAGCAGTATATTGAACGTTATTTCGAGCGCTATCCCGGGGTGCGCCAATACATGGATGATACCCGCGAGCGGGCCAGGGAGCTGGGCTACGTCGAAACCCTGTTTGGGCGTCGACTGTATCTTCCTGAAATCAACGCCCGCAATAAAATGCGTGCCCAGGCAGCGGAGCGCACAGCCATTAACGCACCCATGCAGGGCACTGCCGCCGATATCATCAAGCGGGCGATGCTGGTGGTGGATGCCTGGTTGCGAACCGGGGAGGCGGATGCTCGCATGATCATGCAGGTGCACGATGAACTGGTGTTTGAAGTGGCTGTCGACCAGGTGGCGGAGGCTAGCGACACATTGTGTAGCCTGATGTCAGGTGCTGCGGAACTGGCGGTACCCCTGCTGGTGGAGGCGGGGTCCGGGGAAAATTGGGATGAAGCGCACTGAGCGCAGCCGGACTGAGCGCAGCCCGACTGAACGCAGCCCGACTGAACGCAGCCCGGCTGAACGCAGCCCGGCCGATATTGGACAGGATAGCCGGCAGGGATAAATTTTTTTCACCGGGCCTGGAACTTTGCCGAATTCACCCAGTCATATCCTGTGTAGCGATTGCTACATCCCTAGGTGGCCTGTCTCCATGGGCCACCCCGAGCAAGTCTCTCTTCCCCAGAGACTCTAGGTATCCCGGCTGCCGACCCCCTATGAGGCAGCCGGGTTTTTTTCTTCTGCCGCCGCAACTTCCTGATCTTCGTAGACACTGGCATCCGTTAGCCAGGCGTTGAGTACCTTGAATACCTCCTCGTGGCCGGTGTGTTTGAGCGCCGAGAACAGCTGCACCGTGACCAGTTCGCCGTGGGGTTTGAGTTGTTTGCGCACGCCTAGCAGGCTACTGCCCGCAGGACCCTTCTTCAGCTTGTCTGCCTTGGTCAGCAGAATGTGGACCGGCATGGAGGCTTCCAGTGCCCAGTTCAGCATTTGCTGGTCAAAGGGTTGCATGGGGTGGCGTACATCCATCAGCAGGATCAGGCCGCGCAGGCACTCGCGCTTTTGCAGGTAATTTTCCAGCTGTTTGGTCCATTCCCGTTTCACTGACACCGGTACTTTGGCGTAACCGTATCCCGGCAGGTCCACCAGGCGCTGGCTTGCACTGAGCTCAAAAAAATTGATCAGCTGCGTGCGGCCGGGCGTCCGGGACGTTCTTGCGAGCTTGCTGTTTCCAGTTAAGCTATTGATAGCACTCGATTTTCCAGCATTTGACCGGCCGGCGAAGGCGACCTCCCAACCCTCGTCAGGTGGGCACTGGGAAAACTTGCTGGCACTGGTGAAAAACGCGGCCTTGCGATAGTTTGGGGCCGGCGGCGCAGTGGTGGCGCTGGTGTCTGACATTGCGAGGTATTGCCTTTTTTGGCTGGGGTATCTCGTATATAATGCCACAGCTTTTTTCGTCTGCTATCAAAAGCTTGTCTGACGAAAACTATCTATTGTGATTCGAGAGGTCTTTACATGAAAAAGCTGCTGGCTATTGCCCTGACATTTACTGCTGCTTCTGCGTTTGCTGCGCCGGATATGGCCAAGTACGACAAGAGCTGCAAAGTGTGTCACGCCGCCGGTGTTGCCGGTGCCCCCAAAACGGGTGATGCCGCTGCCTGGGAGCCACGGCTTGCCAAGGGAATGGAGGTATTAGTGTTATCTGTCAATACCGGCCTCAACGCGATGCCGCCCAAGGGTATGTGCTTCGACTGTACTGACGAAGACTACACTGCCCTGATCGAATACATGTCCACGCCGGCTCCTTAAGAAGGCGCGATCATCAACGACCAATCTGGAATGAAAATGAAAAAAGTAGTCATCCTGTTCGGCCTCGCCATGGCCTGGACACAGATCGGTTTCGCCGCCGACCCAAGCCTTGTCGGCGACGCCGCGGCAGGCAAAGCACAGACCGCCGTTTGCGGTGCCTGTCACGGTGCCGATGGCAACAGCATGGTACCTACCTTTCCCAAGCTGGCTGGCCAGGGCGAGAAATACCTGCTGAAGCAGCTGAAAGATATCCGCGATGGCAGCCGCCCGATACCAACTATGGCCGGACAGCTGGACGGGAAATCCAACCAGGACCTGGCCGATATAGCAGCCTATTTTGCCAGCCAGACCAGCACCGGTGGCCAAACCAAGCCGGAATTGATGGCCCTGGGCGAAAAAGTCTATCGCAGTGGGATTCCTGACCGTCATGTGGCGGCTTGTACGGCTTGCCATGCACCCTCCGGAAAAGGCAATGCACCGGCGGGCTTCCCTGCTCTCTCCGGCCAACATGCTGAATATATCGCAGCCCAGTTGATCGCCTATCGTAAGGGTTACGAGGACGCTACCGGCCGTACCAATGATGGTGATACCAAGATCATGCGTACCACTGCTTTCGGTTTGAGCGATATGGAAATCGAAGCGGTATCCAGCTACGCATCCGGCCTGTATTAACCTGACTGCCTGTGTAAAAGGTGGCTTTCAAGCCACCTTTTTTTATCTTTGATAGAACGCCATGCGCGATTTGTTGTCTCAGTTGCCTGACCTGCTTGTGGAGAGAATCATGATTAGAAAACTGTTGTTGTCCCTGTGTCTGGTTGTTGCCGCACCCCTGGCGAGTTTCGCTGCCGATGGAGCTGGGAACTATGTCGAGGGCACCGATTACGACCTCATCACCCCCGCCCTGAGGACCGCCAATCCGGACAAGATCGAAGTCGTTGAATTCTTCTGGTACGGCTGCGGACACTGCTTTACCTTCGAACCTGTTATCAGCCAGTGGAAAAAGACCCTGCCCGAAGACGTTGAATTCCATGGCTCCCCCGCAGTGTGGAATGACCTGATGAAACTGCACGCCCGGGCCTATTACACCGCTGAAGTACTGGGTGTACTGGACACCATGAACTCGGTGCTGTTTCAGGCCATGAATATCGACAAAAAGCGACTGGACTCGCAAGAGGAGATTGAGGCCCTGTTCGTTGCCAACGGTGTGAGCGCGGCGGACTTCAACAAGGCGTTCGAATCATTTGGTGTCAAGAGCCAGGTAGGCCAGGGCGAAGCCCGCGCCCGCTCCGCCAAGATTACAGGCACCCCGGAGATGATGGTCGCCGGCAAATACCGGGTAACCACCCGCAAGTCAGGCAGCCAGGCCGGAATGTTGAAAGTGGCCGACTTCCTGATTGCCAAGGAGCGGGCCGCTAAAGCGCAGTAACCGGCTCAGACCCTGAAGGCCGAATTCATTCGGCCTTTTTTTGTTCACATCCCGCTGGTATAAGCCTCCAACGAGGTTTTACCACTCGCGCGAATCTGCTGGAACGCGCGCCCGTACTCCCCCAGCATTTCCAGGCAATAGCTCAAGCGTTTCTCAAAATACTCCTGTGCGCTCGGCTTGTTCTGCGCCGGATCGGCATTAAACACGGTATCCACATAGCGAATGATCAGGTGTTCAGGCAGGTAGCAGATGCGGCTGTTCTTGTAGCTGCTCATGCGTAACTCAGCCACCGGGTATGAACCGCCGTCGGCAGTGGATACGGTGACAATCAGGGCGGGCTTGTGCGCGAGCTCGCCACCGGCTGTCCACATCAGTAAAAAATTCTTCAGGCCGGCCGGCACCATGCCGTGCCACTCTGGCGAAACGATCACAAAAGCATCACTGGAACTGAGTTGCTCTCGCAGCGGCTTGAGCATGTACTCCCATTTTTCGTCACCGCTCCAGACCCCTTCATCCCACAAGGGCAGGGGGTTGCCGGCCAGATCGAATATCCAGGTTGAATCACAGACAGCCTGGTCGCGCAGGGCCTGGTCGATATAGCGGCCCACTTTTCCGCTTTGCGAATCGGGCCGATGGCTGCCACAGATAATGCCTATTTTCATCTTTGCTCCTTGTCCGGGTGCGTGTTGTCAGATCGCCAGCCAGGCGGGTACGGGCAAGCCCTTGTTTTCCAGGAATACCGGGTTGAACAGTTTGCTCTGGTAGCGGTTTCCATAATCACAGAGGATGGTGACGATGGTGTGTCCGGGACCAAGGTGTTTGGCCAGGCGCACAGCGCCAGCGATATTGATACCCGCCGAGCCGCCCAGGCAAAGGCCCTCGGTTTGCAGCAGGTCAAAAATATAGGGCAGCGCTTCCTGGTCGCTGATGGCGAAAGAGACATCCACGCGAGCTTCGGCCACGTTGGCAGTGACATGATTTATGCCCACGCCTTCCACAATTGAGGTGCCCTCGCTTGCGGTCAGCTCGCCGCTGCGAAAATACTCGTACAGGGAGGCCCCCAGGGGGTCTGCCAGGCCGATGGTTATGTTGGGGTTGCGATCCTTGAGTGCGGTGGACACGCCGGCGAGGGTGCCGCCGGTGCCTACAGCGCAGACGAATCCATCGACCTTGCCGTCGGTTTGTTCCCAGATCTCGGCGCCGGTGGTTCTGTTATGGATGTCCATATTAGCCAGGTTATCGAATTGCCTGGCCCAGATCGCACCATGTTCCTCGGTTTTTGCAAGCTTCTCTGCGAGCCGCTGGGCAGTGTGGATATAGTGTTTGGGATCGCTGTACGAGGTGGCCCCGACCAGGTGCAGGTCTGCCCCCAGCAGCTCCAGGGAATCGATTTTTTCCTTACTCTGGGTGATTGGCATCACCACGCTGCTGCGGTAGCCCAGGGCATTGGCTAACAGGGTGAGGCCGATACCGGTATTGCCGGCCGTGCCCTCCACGATGCGCCCGCCCGGTCGCAGCTCCCCGGATGCCTCAGCTGCGCGAATAATGCCCAGGGCCGTGCGGTCCTTGACTGAACCCCCGGGGTTCATAAACTCAGCCTTGCCAAGGATGGTACACCCTGTTTGCTCAGACACTCGCTTGAGGTGGAGCAGGGGGGTGTTGCCAATCAGCTGGGTAACATCAGCGGCGATATGCACAGCAAACTCTCCAGGATAAATTCGGGGTGAGTATGCCACAGCCCGCCTACCCGGTCAGGGATTTGTCCGTTAAGCGGTGGGTTGGGCGTGCCGGTAAAGCTTGAAGGCGCGCATACCCAGCATCAGTGCCGCCAGCGAAATCAATACCAGGACCCAGGCCATCGGCAGCGCTGTGGTTTTCAGCGCCATGCCCACCAGGGCGCTGGCAAGCGCTGACAGGGACATCTGGATAAACCCCAGCAGGGAGGAGGCGGTACCCGCGATATGGGCGAAGGGGCGCAATGCAATCGCCATGGCATGGGGCAGGACCAGTCCCATGGCCACCGAGTACAGGGACATGGGCAACATGATAGCGACCACACTGTGTGGAAGCAGATACACCGCTGCCAACACGATGCTGCTTGCCCCCATACCCATGATTACCCCTGAGCGCATGATCTGTTCCGAGTCATAGTGCCGTGACAGCCGGGCACTCAGGGCGCTGCCGAGCATATAGCCGACCACGGAGCTAAGGAACAACAGGCCGAAATACTCAACCGGTACGCCGAGCATATTGATGTAGATAAAGCTGGACGAGGACAGGTAGGCAATCAGCCCTGCGTAAACCAGGCCACTGGCGGTGGTGACCGACAGAAAAAATGGATCGACGAATAACTCGCCATAATTGCGGGCGATGTTCCAGGGCCGCAGGCTCTGTACCTGGGGCAGGGATTCGGGAAGCAGCCGCTGGATCAGCAGGACGGTTACCGCTCCGTAACAAGCCAGGAATACAAAAATGCTCGGCCATGGCAGCACCAGCAGCATGACGCCGCCGAGGGTCGGGGCAACTGCCGGCGCCAGGGTCATCAGCATGGCGATCAGAGACAGTGCCCGCGCGACTTCGGTAGGTCCGTAAATGTCTCTCGCCACAGTGCGTGCCAGGGTTGGCCCCACGCAGGCGCCGATGCCCTGCAAGAAGCGAAACAGCAATAATTCAGAGACAGTATCTGCCTGGCTGCAGCCCAGGCAGGCGATGATGAACAGGATTGTGCCGCCCAGCAAAATGGGCTTGCGACCAAAGCGATCAGCGAGGGGGCCGCAGGCGAGATGAAACAGGGCAAAGCCTGCCAGGTAGCTGCTCAGGGTGAGGTGCATGCTGCTGATGTCGGTGCCCAGCGCCACCATCATCGCCGGCATGGCGGGCAGGTACATATCAACGCTCAGCGGGCCAAGCGCAACCATAGCCGCCAGTAAAGCCAGCAGCCATGGAGAGTCATGTTGGAGGTAACGGTTGGCCATGGGTTCGCGATGCTAGCCCATGGCTGGTGCAGGCGCACCTGTTTTTAGCCGGTCACCGCCCCGCTTGCAGGCGCCGGGCGAGCTTATTTTTCAAAGTTCATAACGGTTTTCCACCACAGCCACGGGAACAGCGCCCGCCACAGGTAGAGCAGCCTGGCCTCACCGGGGTAGATGATGTCCCGATCTTTTGCCACGCCCTTTTCGATTGCGTCGATGATCTTTTCCGGGTTGGCGAGGCGACCGCTGTTCTTGGCCTCACGGAGGCTGCCTGGCGTATCTGTCGCCATCGTCTGCTCCATCAGGGGGGTGTTTACAGCCGGCGGGCATACCAGGTGAGCGCGGACCCCGCTTTTGCGGATCTCGTTTTGCAGTACTTCCATGTAAGCGTTAACGGCGGCCTTGGTGGCACAGTAAGCGCCCATCTTGGGTACCAGGGCGATACCCGCGATGGAGCCAAAAGCAATGATACGACCGCTGCCGCGCTCCAGCATGGCTGGCAGCACAGCCCTCACCATATAGGTGGTGCCGAAGTAGTTGATGCGAAACAGCTGTTCCATGCCCTCGTGAGTGTGGTCGATCAGCAGGTGGCTGGGCATCAGCGCCGCGGCATGGACCAATAGTTCGATGGTGCCCAGCTCATTGGCTACCTGGGCCACCCGGGCCTCTACCTCCTCGCGGTTGGAGATGTCACATTGGAAGGGCGTAATATTGTCAGCCTCGGCTGCGGTGGCCTCAAGCCCTTGTTGGTTCACGTCAAATATTGCGACTTTCGCACCCTGCTTCGCCAGTCGCCGGGCGATGATCTGCCCCATACCGCTGGCGCCTCCGGTGACTATTGCGACTTTCCCTGCCATTCCTATCATTGTATTCCCCGTAGAGTTGTTATCACTTATTGCTTCACACGATACTGCCTTTGCCTGTTGCTGCCGACCAGTATCGGGTCGGACAGTTAAACTGTTGCCGGGTTTTGTTACGAAGTAAGTGCTTACAACACTGTCTGGTCAGAGATATGACCGAGCGGCAGTTCAGTGCGTTGCAGCACTCGTCGCAGCTCAAAGCTGGAGTGGACCCCGGTGACCCCGGGAATCCGGGTGAGCTTGCCCAGCAGGAATTTCTCATAGTATTCCATGTCCGGTACTACCGCCCGCAGCAGGTAATCAGAACTCTGCCCTGTCACCACCGAACAGGACATCACCTCCGGGTACTCCTTGACCTGGGCTTCGAATGCCTCGAAGCGGTCGGGGGTATGCCGGTCCATGCTGATGCCGATATAGGCGGTAAGTTTCAAGCCCAGCATGGACTGGTTGAGCAGGACAACGTGGGCGCGGATGAGGCCGGCGTCCTCCAGGCGCTTGACCCGGCGAGCACAGGGGGTGGGGGACAGGCCAACAGCTTCAGCCAGCTCCAGGTTGCTGATACGCCCGTTGGTTTGCATGGTGGCCAGGATTCTGCGATCGATGCGGTCAAGCTTCACGGTTTTCCCCTTCGGGCAGTGGGTAATTGTCAATGATTAAAGATAATTGGCATATTCCACTATTATTTGACAAATAAATAGGGAATAAGCAACGTTTAGTGTGGGTATTGCTGCATATTTGCAGTATTTCCCTACACCCTGTCTCCTATACTGGCGGTCGGCTGATGATTCACCTGGTTTTACTGGCGCTGGCGGGATTACCGTTCTGCCTGCAGCCTTGCATATGGCCTTACCCAGGCCGCCGCCCCGGGAAACCGGCCAGGTGAACAGCCCCTTAAATACTAGTTACCAGGTAGCACCCTATGAACCGTTTCGATCACCGCAAATATCCAGCTTTCCCAACCATCAGCATGCCGCAGCGGCGCTGGCCCGACCGGGTCATCGAAAAAGCGCCCCGCTGGTGCAGCGTAGACCTGCGGGACGGTAACCAGGCGCTGATCGAGCCCATGACCAGCCTGCAAAAGTCGCGGCTGTGGGACCAGCTGGTGAAAATTGGCTTCAAGGAAATCGAGGTGGGCTTCCCTTCAGCCTCGGGACACGATTTCGAATTTGTGCGCCAACTGATTGATAACAACCGTATCCCGGATGATGTCACCATCCAGGTGCTCACCCAGGCCCGCCCCGATCTCATTACCAAAACGTTTGAGTCACTCAAGGGCGCACGCCGCGCGGTAGTGCATGTCTACAACTCGACCTCCACCGTGCAGCGCGAACAGGTCTTCGGGCTGGATCGCGCGGGTATCATTGATATTGCCATCAAGGGCGCTGAGCTGGTGCGAGACTGTGCGGCGAAGTATCCCGAAACCGAGTGGGTATTCGAATACTCGCCGGAGAGTTTTACCGGTACCGAGCTGGACTTTGCGGTAGAGGTTTGTAATGCGGTAACCGCTGTATGGCAACCTACCCCGGAGCACCCGGTTATCATCAACCTGCCGGCAACGGTGGAAATGAGCACCCCCAATGTCTATGCGGACCAGATCGAGTGGTTTTGCAATCACGTCGCCAATCGGGAAAGCCTGCTTATCTCCCTGCATACCCACAACGACCGTGGCTGCGCAGTAGCGGCGGCTGAGCTTGGCGTACTGGCAGGCGCTGACCGGGTAGAAGGGACCCTGATGGGCAATGGTGAGCGTACCGGCAACATGGATATCGTGACCATGGCCATGAACCTGTACAGCCAGGGTGTTGATCCTGAGCTGGATTTTGGCCAGATGGATGAGATCATCCAGACCGTCAAGGAGTGCACCCAGCTGCCGGTGCATCCGCGCCACCCCTATGCGGGTGAGTTGGTATTTACTGCATTTTCCGGCAGTCACCAGGATGCCATCAAGAAGTGCCTGGCCAGGCGCAAGGAGGAGCAGGAGTCCTGGGCGGTGGCCTACCTGCCAATCGATCCGGCGGATATTGGGCGCTCCTACCAGGAGGTCATTCGTATTAACAGCCAATCGGGCAAGGGCGGTATCGCCTACGTGCTCGAGCGTGACTTTGGGCTGGAGTTACCGCGCTGGTTGCAAATCGACTTCAGCGCCTCGGTGCAGGCCTATGCAGAGGAGAGCGAATCCGAGGTGGGCTCTGACGAGATTTTCCAGTTGTTTCAGCAGACTTATCTGGAGGACGATGGGCACTGGCGTCTGGGCAGCTACCAGGTCAACCGTGACGACCATGTCGATAAACTGCAGGCGGAGCTTTTCCAGGGTGGTGCGGCGCACAAGCTTTCCGGCACCGGCACTGGTGTGGTTGCTTCCTTCGTGGATGCTATGGAGCGTTTTACCGGCAAGCAGATTGTGCTGGTTGAATACAGCGAACACGCCCTGAGCCAAAGC
>Ga0102812_10002296_pt1 | contig 12945 bp, 11 predicted proteins | sample ColrivemetaGS713_FD_79334 | JGI IMG/M metagenome (GOLD analysis project Ga0102812, IMG submission 79334) | Estuarine microbial communities from the Columbia River estuary - Flood tide ETM metaG S.713 | ecosystem: Environmental > Aquatic > Marine > Intertidal zone > Estuary | place: USA... | reverse complement strand
GTTTCACAATAAACAAACCTAACCCCGTTCCTTTAGTAGTTCTGGTTTCCTCATCCTGTATCCTATAAAATTTTTTGAATATGTTTTTGTAATCTTCTTTTTTTATTCCGATTCCTAGATCTTTTACTTCTAACACTTTTTTCGAACCTTCTTTATATAAATTTACCTCAATACGCTCATTATTAGAATATTTAAACGCGTTTTCAAGTAAATTATTCACCACCATTTTCAATATAAAGCTATCCCCTGTAAGGTAAATATCATCATTAATTTCTCCTGCAATTTCTCCATTAATTTGTTGGTTTTTAACTGATTGCCTTACCAATTGGGAAAAGTCTACCTCATTTAAATTAAACTGGTACTTTTTGTTTTCAATTTGCATAGCAGTGAGCATGTTTTCTGCAAGTTCCTCTAACCTAAAGGTGTTTTGAATACTATTATCTATTAGTTCTGCACGCTTTTCATCATTTACTTTCGGATTTTTACTAGTTTGTAGCATTAACCGAATAGCTGCAATTGGCGTTTTAAATTCGTGTGTTACAGAAAGTAAAAAATTATTTTGCCGTTTATTTAAAGCGTAAATTGAATCTATAGAGTAATAAACGCCATAAATACCTGCCCCTACTAAAACCAAGAGCAATAGTGATTGATATAGCCAAATATTACGTTGTTGGTTTCGTTCTGCAGCAAGTGCATCAATTTTAGCTTGATTTATAGTAATTTGAATAATTACTTTACTTGAAGCAACGGAATTATAATCAACCATGTAATTATTATCAAACTGCTTACTTACAAAATTTCGCAATATTACTGAATCTACATCCATTTCTAACTGCTTTAGAAAATAGCTGGCTGTACTATCCTCTCCTAAGTTGTGGTTTTTTGCATTTTGCACTACTTGCAAAATGCAAGCATTTAAACCTGCCTTTATTACAGTTTGTTTAAGTTCAAAATCAGTATTGGAGTAGTTTAAAAGCGAAAAAGTAAGCCATACAAACGCCGAAAGAATGTAAATAATTACCAAAACAATGAGAACTTTTAATCGCATAGCTTAAAATTGAGGGCTAAAATACGTAGTTGAAAGATATTGATACACACAAATTGAAGAAAATTACCAACCGACAACTAAGTTTACACAACGGGCAAGACAAACCGGATGTATGGATTGCCTATATGGGTAAGGTTTACGATGTTACAAAAAGCAGGCTTTGGCTCTCCGGCAAACACTACGAGCATTGGGCTGGGCAAGATTTAACTTCCGAACTAAAAGATGCTCCACATACCAAATCTGTTTTTAGCCGATTTAGATGTATTGGAATATTGGAAAACAAATAAAAGTCTTCTTATTTTAAATATAAGATTACAAGTACAAAGTATAATTTTGTGAGACAAACTTAAACCTTGAAACTAGGTATTAGTTCAAAAATATGATCAAGATAAACTCAATTTTTACCCGAAATTTTCAAGGAATTGATAATGATTCCATAATGCACATAATTCGTGCTGGAGTTAAAATAAAAATAAAAACAGGAGAATACCTATTTCGGCAAAACGACCCTGCTGATGTTTTATTTATATTAATAAGTGGCAGATTACGAGCACTTAAGGAAGAAAACGAGAATGAGATAACTGTTTTAGGGGATATTGGTGAAGGTGAACCCGTTGGAGAATTTGCATTTTTTACAGACGATCCAAGAATGGCTTCCGTAATTGCCATTCGAGATTCTATGGTATTGAAATTTGACAACAACCATTATCTAGATTTAGTTAAACAAAAGCCTGAATTAGCCTCGTTGCTTATCAAATTTATAATAAATAGATTACAGCGAAATACGTTTGAGTTAAGTAAAACTAGTCCACCAAAAAACATCGCACTTATTAATCTTAAATCGGCACAAAATTTAGAAGCTTACACTACTTTAATTGAGGAAGAATTTGGCAACATGAAAGTACCTACTCGAGTACATAATTTAAATGCATTTGCCTTAGAAGATCAGAAAAACGTATACAAGAAATTAGAACAATTTGACGGTTTGAACATAATGATATGTGACAGCGACCACGAGGATTGGAGCAAGAGATGTCTTATTTATGCCGATTTAGTAATAATAGCAACGGACTTTTATGCATCTCCCGAGCTACAAGATATAGAGAAAGAGTTTAATCTATATTCTCAAAATATTTTAAATAAAAAAACTTATCTATTGTTACTGCATCCTGAAAATGGAACTATGCCAAACAATACTTCTAAATGGCTTAAAAACAGACAAGTAAATATGCACATCCATTTGCGAAAAAACCATGCTCGAGATACACGAAGGTTTTGCAGAATTTTAACGCATAAAGCAACAGGATTAGTGTTAGGCGGCGGAGGAGCTAAAGGTTTTGCCCACATAGGTGTGGTTAAAGCACTGCAAGAAAAAGGAATAGAAGTAGATTTTTTAGGTGGCACAAGTTCTGGAGCCTTGTATGGTTTGGGAATGTGCTACGCCGACTTTCAGTTCGACAAAATATACACGCTTAATGAAGAAGGAGTGAGAAGAAAGCTAACTAGCAATGACATAACTCTTCCATTAATTTCTATGATGACAGGTAAAAAGTTTAAAAAATACCTAAAGGAGATACTATTTGATCACGACATGGAGGACCTATGGATTAATTCATTCGCCGTTTCTACTAATTTTTCTAAAGCTCAAATGGTGGTTCACAACTCTGGTTTATTATGGAGAAATTTACTTGCTAGTATGGCTATTCCGGGCATTTTTCCACCAGTGGTAATAAATAAAAACTTGCATGTAGATGGTGGCGTAATGGATAACCTGCCGATTGAGCCGATGTACTACTACCCAGTTGATAAAATTATTGCGGTATCTCTAAGTACATTAGAAATACGTGAGGTTAATTATGAAGAAGCTCCAAGCAGTTGGACATTGGCTTGGGATAAACTCAGTAGAGGAAAGAAATTTAAAATTCCAGGCATTTCCTCAATCATTATCAATTCATTAGTACTAAACAGTCAGCAAAGGCAAGAAGCTACTAAAAGTAAAGTATCTCATTTTATTCAATTAAATTTAAAAGGTATTGGTATGTTGGATGATAAAAAATGGAAACAAATACAAGAAAAAGGGTATCAGCAAACTATGGAATTTTTAGAATCTATAGAAGAAATTCAGAATTAATTTTTAAGCATTTTAGGTTAATCCTTCTTATGCAATATTCTCCAAATCGTCTACGCTAAAATGTTCTCTTACATAAGGATATTGAGCTATTTTGGTAAGTTTATAATAACTATTCAATCCGGAAATACCAGTAAGTTGCAAACTTTCTAGGTTTAAATGACCGTCTAAGTCTTGCGATGGGCTAGGAATTATTAAGTGTTGAACTTCACCCACTATTAGTTGCGTATTGTTAGCCTTTATTGCAATTTCTTCCAAAAACTTTAATCCTATTTTTATGGGACTTTCCGACACAAAAGGAGCTGTAAAGCCTGCGATATACTCCTTTGTCAAACCACTTTTTTCAAATTCGCAAAGTTCGGCTGGAAATTTTGCAGATGTATAATGTGCCTGTTTAGCTAGGTTATTCGAAACTGCATTAATCGTATAAACACCTGTTTCCATAATGTTTTCATACGTGTGTCTCCTTACTTCACCTTGAGGTCTTAATATAAAACCAAGCAATGCGGGATTACTACCGAGGTGTACAACCGAGCTAAAAACTGCCAAATTTGTATCGCCCGCATTTGATTGACTGCCTATAAGATTAGCAGGTTTTATTCCTGTGATGGAATTTATTAAATTAAGTCGGGTAATTCTATCTAAAGCAGAAATGTTTGAAGCAGTAAAATACATAAGGCTATAAAACAACATCATCCAATTTAAGTTCATTTAAAACGTTAAATCATCAACTTTAACAAACTTTTTTTTTATTTTAAGACGTTGAGGTCGTTTATGTTTAACTCAAACAAATCCAAAGATGTGCTTTCCCTAAACCAACAGTCTACTTTAATCTATGCTTGATGCTTTAAAAATAGCCTCTTGATACGCATTGTAGCATTCTAAAATAATAGGCAGCATTTCTTTTTCCTTTTCTGCATTTTCTTTTGCCTCCATTATTAAATATTCTGTCTTGGTGTAATGCTTCATTAGCGTATCGGCTGTACACGAACAATAGTCTGTAGATTGACTTGGAAAACGCACCGCATACCCACTTAAATCTTCAATACAAGTACTTATCATTATGTCTCTATCCCCTTCTTCCCAAGCAATTTTATTCATTTGCTTATTGTAAATCCATTTTGCTCCGATTAGCACGACAACAAGAACAATTATTCCGATAGCGAGGTATTTTGGTAAATTACTTTTCATTTGAAAATGCTGCGAAATACGCTAATCCATAGCCATTTCACTAAAAATTTTATTTTTGATCCTCAATAAAAGCCAACTAATGCAAATAAAAGCAGTAAATTTCGACGAATACCTTTCTAAAATTCCAGAAGACAGAAGACCTGTTTTTAGCAAGTTAAGGCATGTGATTTTGGAGAATATTCCTGTTGGTTTTGAAGAGGCGATGAGCTATGGGATGATTGGCTATGTAGTGCCAAAAAGCACCTATCCAGCTGGTTATCATTGCACTCCGGCACTACCTCTGCCTTTTGTAAACATTGCATCACAAAAAAACTTTATCGCTTTATACCATATGGGAATGTATGCTAAAAAGGAGTTGCTCGATTGGTTTGTAGCCGAATATCCAAAACATTGTAACTACAAACTAGATATGGGAAAAAGCTGTGTCAGATTTAAAAAATTAGATGATATACCATTTGAACTTATAGCCCAAACCATGCAAAAAATGAGTGTGCAAGAATGGATTGAGATTTATGAAAGAGCGTATAAACGATAAGCTCAATTTCTTCGTATCCTCCTAATCATCCAAAATAAACCAAAGGCAATAAACCAAACTGGCCAAATATTAATAATACCCAGTATAATGCTTAAAAGAAAATCCCAACCATTGCCAAAACCATTTTTAACTTTGCTCCAAAATCGGCTATCCTGACTTACATTGGTATAAAAAGTAATAGTTAAGGTAGACATTGCAGCTTGGTCTTGCAAGTAATTTAAACGACCTTCAATGGACTCAATATCGCTTCTTAACGTCCCTATTTCCCGCTCTATTTCTAATATTTCAGCTACTTTGTTGGCTTTGTTCAATAACTGCAAGTACCTCAACTCTAACTCTTTTTTAGTTTTTAATCGAGCTTGCACATCTAAAAACTCTTCGGTTACGTCGCTTACATCTATAGATTTTGAATCGAAATAGGCTACTCCCTCTGAAATATTTGTTAAAAAGGCGTCGAAATATTTTGATGGCATTCTTACGGTAACATTTCTGCTAATTCTTTCGGACGATTTATATTCGTTTTCTTGACTTGCGTACGCATCATATTTTTTTGTAGCCGCTTTTATTTTAACGCTAACATCATCTAATTTTTCTGCTTTAAATTCAACGTTTCCTTTTTTAATCAGCATCCGCTCTAACCCTTTCTCTGATTGAATTTCTTTAGTCTTTGTGTCTGCATTTCCCTTAATTTCTTCAGACGCTTCTGCAGCATATTCATCTGCATAGCCCATTGAAAGTTGTTCAGTTGCTTTGTCGCAGCCAAAGGCAAAAATTAGTAAAATAATAGCGATCTTTTTCATAATTAATTGATACCAAAAATAGGCAAAAGGTAAATTAACATTGCACTCGCCTCTAAATAAGGTAAGTAATACTCAATATTTCTTACCATGTTTATGCTCGCGTGTAGTATTATATCTTATTTTGGCTTGGATATGCCCTTCTAGATCTATGCTTTTATAGGCAGCTAAATCCATTACTCGTATTACAATGTCGGCCAGTTCATCTTCAAATGTGTTTTTTAATTCGGCTTCAAAATGCTCCTTAAATAACTCTAAATCTAAACCCAACACATCTCGAACATTTCCAGTGGCATAGCCATTCTTTCTATCCGCTTCTAATGCTTCGCTTACTTCTGAGTGAATGAGGGCAAGCATTTCACCCATATTTCTTTCTGAATTGTAAAACCCTTTGTCCTTTGCCGTTTTGTGTATGTTTTGAGCTAAGTCATTAATCATTACCTCAAATATATGGCACAAACAAGCTTACAGTTTCAAATTCAACATATTTTTCGGGTTTTATAATACGATGTATCACTACATTTTGTCTTGTAAAAATTCAACCAATTTCTCTACCGCTAAACCTCTATGACTAATGGTTGATTTCTCCTTTATTGTCATTTCAGCAAATGTTTTATTGTATCCAGTAGGCTTAAAAATTGGGTCGTACCCAAAACCCTTTTCTCCGCTTTTCTCTAAGGTTATTTCTCCTTGGCATTTGCCTTCAAAAAAAAACTCATCACCATCCCAAATTAAGGCAATTACTGTTTTAAATATTGCTGTTCTATCCAATTTATCGCTCAAGTTTTTCAGCAATAAATTCATGTTATCTCCACTGTTTTTTTGCCCGCCCGCATAGCGAGCTGAATAGACTCCAGGTTCACCGTCCAATGCATCTACTAGTAATCCAGTATCATCAGCAAAGCAATTTTGTTGCGTTATTTCGTGCACTTGTCTAGCTTTTTGGATTGCATTTTCTCTTAGGGTTGTGCCTGTTTCTTGCAGTTCGCTTGGAAATAGTTTTGCATCCAATCCTTCAATTGTCAATTCAGGTAATTTCGCCTGTATTTCAGCTATTTTATTCGGGTTTTGAGATGCAAATATTAGATTCATTTGTGCGAAGATAAATTATTGTAGGAACACGCCATTTCGGTCGTAGGAACAGCCCTGCTGGTCGTAGGAACACGCCTCAGAGGCGTGTTCCTACAATAATGGTAAGGCATTTCCTAACCTATTAATTAATTTAGCATCTTTGCCCTGAATAATTAATTATTATCGAATCTAATTTTAACATATCTAACATTCCTTTAGCAGAAAGAATTCGACCTAAGACGTTAGATGAATTAGTAGGCCAACAGCATATAATTGGACCGAATAAACCGCTAAGAAAATCAATTGAGAAAGGAGCTATTTATTCGTGTATTTTATGGGGACCGCCTGGAGTTGGTAAAACAACACTTGCCCAAATAATTTCGCACACGTTAAAAACACCATTTTTTAAACTAAGTGCTGTAAATGCAGGAGTTAAGGATGTTAGAGAGGTAATTGAAAAAGCAGAAAAAACTAAATTTCTGGGCAGCGGAGGTAGTGCAATTCTGTTTATTGATGAAATTCATCGCTTTAATAAATCGCAACAAGATGCTCTGCTAGGAGCTGTGGAGCAAGGTATAATTACCCTAATTGGTGCAACTACAGAAAATCCCAGTTTCGAGGTAAATGCGGCTCTTCTATCTCGATGCGAAGTTTTTGTACTTCAGTCACTTGATTTAAATGATTGCAAAGAATTAGTTGATAGGGCGTGCAAAGAAGACAAGCAACTTAGTCAATTTAAAGTTAACGTTAAAGAGTGGGAAGCACTAGTTCGAATAAGTGGTGGCGATGGCAGGAAATTGCTAAATGCTCTCGAAATTATTGTCAATTATTCTTCAGATACTACCAAGAAAAAGACGATAACGATAACCAATAAATTGGTAGAAGATGCTGTTCAGAAAAAACTCGCCTTATTTGATAAGGGTGGTGAACAACACTATGATATAATTTCTGCCTACATAAAATCTATACGTGGAAGCGACCCAAATGCAGCGGTGTATTATTTGGCTAGGATGATTGAAGGAGGTGAAGACCCTAAATTTATTGCTCGTAGGTTATTGATTTTGGCAAGTGAAGATATAGGAAACGCCAATCCAAATGCACTACTTCTTGCTGATGCTTGCTTTCGAGCGGTGGCTACTGTAGGATATCCAGAGTGTAGAATTAATCTATCGCAATGCACCATATACTTAGCATGTAGTGCCAAAAGTAATGCAAGCTATATGGCTATAAATCAAGCACAAGCATTGGTAAAACAAACAGGCGATTTGCCCATTCCACTAAACATTAGGAATGCTCCCACGAAGCTTATGAAGGATTTAGACTATGGCAAAGGGTATAAATACTCCCATGATTATAATGGAAATTTTGCCGAGCAAGAATTTTTACCCGTAGAAATAGCTAATACCAAACTGTATGAACCTGGAGACAACCCCCAGGAACAAAAACTTAGGGAACAGTTAAAATCCCTTTGGAAAGATAAGTACAGCTATTAACTGGCTAAAAATCGCCTTATTCTATTATTATCCGTTTTACAACGTATCCTTTTTCACTTGCAATATGAATAAAGTAAATACCTGCATCATAACTCGAAATGTTGATTGAAGTACTTTTAGTTTGAAACTGCTTCTCTAAAACTATTCTGCCTGCAGCATCAATTAATTGCATGCTAGCATTTTCTTGATTACGTGCTAAATCTACGTACAATTCGTTTTTAACAGGATTTGGATAAACCTTTACGTCTATTAGTTTTTGTGTTGAAAATGAGCTCGCTATTCCACCCGAAAAATCAATAAAAATTCCTTTTGAAACTTCCGCGTTCCACGGACAATGATTATCTCGAGCGTACAGATAAAGCGTATTATCGCCGTTGTTTGCCCAAACAGAATCATAACAAATTTTGCCATAAACTTTAGTCGTTAGGCTACTTATTCCATAAACAGTACTATCTATGTTAAAGGTTAAATGACTGTTGGCACCCACCAACATAACATCTAAAGTATCACGGTGATTTGGCGTAGGAAACGGTGGTGGTGGTATAACTACCTGATCACTAATAGTAAACAAAACACATCCCGCAACGCCTACTTGATGTGTAGAAGTTGTATCAAACTCAATTTCTGGCACAAGATTGCTAGGCATTGTTTCTATACTAAATTGAACATCCCTTCGTGTTTCCGAAATAATTTTGGGTGTTCCTGTATTATCCTTTCGCCATTCCTTTACTATAATTACCATTACTGGCACTTGGTTTGGAGAAACAGGAGTTGTGCTTAACACACCCGTTTTAGCATCTAAATGAATGCCGATTGGTGGAGAAGCATTGGGATTACTATATGGAAATGAAGTTCCCGACGGCCAAAATGCATCAAATGGTTTGGTGGTGCTAAACCCAGAGTCAAACATAATTGGCGTATTATAACTAGAAAGTGGATCTCCAAATTCAAAAGAAAGCGAGTCGTAATCTATCGTATCTATTGCACCAAGTGCATAAATTAAAGGTTGATTTAGCATTGTTTTAAAAACAGGTAATACTTGAAAAACGGGTGTACTGTTTGTTTCATTTTGCACATCAAAGTGCATTGCTGCATAAGTATAAAAGTTATTGTTTGCTGGCCCTGTGGTTATGTCACTATTTCTGCAACATTGACCAGTTTCTATAACTAATTCGTTGCTACAATTCAAAAGATTAGAAAAAGGAGCCACAGCAAAATCTATAGTATCCACAAACACGTGCTCTTCCATTCCGTCTCCCGTTCCGAAGGTATTTGCAGGGTCGCAAGGTTTTGCAGCAGATTTGCACAAGGGCGTTATGTCCCTGATACTTTTTAGTGAAAGTGATAAGCTTTGAGTAACTCCTCCGACACAACGAATTCTAGACGAAGAACTTGGGTTGGCAAATGGAACACCACCACAATCCCGATAAAACTTTAGTGTAATTTCATACTTCATACCAGATAAATGTTTGTAAAAAACATCCGAACCCATTACGTGGGTCGCTTGTGCAGAATGAGCTAAAAAAGCTGTGAAAACGAGAAATAAAAGTGATTTGAATTGATGCATAATTGGGTACGTTTTAACGGTTAGACCCTAGCAATATACAAATAGTTGCATTAATAAAAAACCATGACAATAACATTACATTACTCATTATCAAATAGATAGAGTAAAATATTAGGCTGATTTACTCCAAAAGACGCAATTCAACACGCTCTATGCGTTGTTCGCTTGCTTCTAAAATGCGTACCTCAAAATTATCGATAACGAATACATCATCTACCTTTGGTATGTCTTCTAAATTGGTTAAAACAAAGCCTCCTAGTGTTTCGTAATCACCGTCCGGTATTTTTAGGCCGTACTTTTCATTAAGGTAATCTACCTCCAACTTGGCTGCCAATGTATAAACTTCGTCTTCTGTTACAGTTTCGTTCTCTTCGGCTACATCATCGTGTTCGTCTTCTATTTCGCCAAAAATCTCTTCCATAATATCTTCCACAGTAATAATACCTGCAGTTCCACCATATTCATCAACAACCAAAGCGATACTTTTTTGAGATTTAGAAAACTCATTCAGCATTTCGTTGGCAGATTTAGACTCATTTGTAATTAATATGGGAATGAGTATCGATTTAATACTTTTTGGCTTTTTATGCAACGCCAAATGATGTACATAACCAATTATATTATCTAAGTTTTCTTTGTAAACTAAAATTTTCGAATGTTGAGACTCAATGAACAGCTTCTCCAACTCTTTTATGGTAGATTCTATGTCTATCGCCGTAATTTCAGTTCTCGGAATTAAGCAATCTCTTACCTTAACATTTCCAAAGTCTAATGCATTTTTAAGTATATCCGTGTCGACATCAGGATCTTCACCATCTGAACTTTGATGTGATGATTGAGATATAAAGTGATCTAGATCTATTTTACTGAAAGCAGGTGTTTTTTCTGTAAAATCCGTTTTTAGCACTGTATTAAGTATCGACCTACTTAACCATATTATAAATTGGACCAATGGCCATAGCAAAACGTAAAACAGTTGAAACGGATAAATAAGTACACTTAAAATGCCGCTCGGATTAAGTCTAAACAATGCTTTGGGTAAAAACTCGGCAGTTATAAGAACAAGTGCTGTAGAAATAACAGTAGCTAAAATTAACGAAGGAGCTGACCCTAATGCTTGAAACTTTGGTCTAATAATCTCCTCCATGGTAATACCATATATTACTAGAGCTACATTATTGCCTACCAAAATAGTGCTTATAAATTTAGAAGGTGCTTTAAGATAATTGGAGCATAGTTTAGCCCAATGCACACCTTGGTTACTCTTTAATTCTATACGAAGTTTGTTTGCCGATATAAAGGCAATTTCTAATCCTGAAAAGAAAGCTGATAAAATCAGTGTTAGGATTACAATAACTATGGGACTCATTTAATTATGTGCAAAGATAATAGATTAACAATTACTAGGGAGTGCTTAATTTGTAGAATCAATTGGCAACAACAAATAACTAAGAAACTAACACCAAAATCATCCTACTTTTTGCTTGTTTTTGCAATTTGCATGCTTCCGAGAATTATTCTTCTGCTTGCAAACAAAGAATGCAATGATGACCATATGACACCTGTTCTGATGTGGCAGGAAAAAGGTGAATTTCCTGAAACACACGATTGCTGGGAGTGCTTTCAACCACCTTTTTTTTATTTTACTATAAAAACCCTTGCAGCACCTTTTCGCATAACTACTTGGCAGGGTATTTATACCTTTATTCAATTTTTCAATCTATTTTTTGTTACGGGAATATTATGGTTACTGCTTAAAGTAGTAGAATCTCTTCAACTTAAAAAATGGCTTAGTATTTCGCTAATGTTATTTTGGGGAATGAATCCTGAACTTATTAGCATTGGCACCTTAGCTACGAACGATACAGTTCTTATCTTTTTTGGATTTATTATTTCTTACCTTTTTATAAAGCATTGGCACAAAGCAACACTCAAATACGAATTACCGCTTGTACTAGGCATTGCTTTTTTAGGAATTACCAAAGGGAATGCACTCGTTTTTGGTATAGCACTTGTAGCACTGTTTGGCTTAGAATTTATAAGAGACCGTAAATGGAATTTTAAATTACTCGGTAGGCAAGCTCTTAGCGTTGTCTTTATTTTCTTTTTCGTTGGCTACTTCGGTAGTTTTTTCGAAAAACAACAGAAGCATGGTAATGCATTTACTATAAATCAACTAAAACAAAATTCTCCAAATTTATTTGAAGAGGATACGCTTTATGATGGCAGAAAAGGAGTTACAACAGTGTTTAACTCTTACTTTAAACTTCGCTTTGCAAGCTTAATAGAAATGCCGTACAATCTAAATAGTTCCACATTTTATCCTATTCATCGCACATCATTTTGGGGACAAATGTTTGGGCAATTCTCTAATTATACGTTCGAGCGATATCCTGCAAGTTGGGTTTCAGAAAACAATGATAATTTTAATTTTTCACGGGTTAATTATTGTTTACACTTGCCGCTATTCCTATTTATGCTTTTTAGTCTTGCCGCAGGTATATACCGGCAAATTAAACAGCCTTATAATCCCGAATTAGTGCATTTACTTTTAATCTTTGCATTTACTTTTTTTGTAGCACGGTATAGTTATATCTACCGCGATTTCAGCAATATGAAAGTTATTTTCATTTATCCTGTGTTGTATTCTATTATAACCCTTTTCGGGAACGGTTCATCGAAGCTTAAATTCGAAAAACTAGTTATCTTTTTATTGCTTGCTTCTACATTTCTCTACCAAATAAACTTCATCTATCTTATTAGGGCTCTCATACCATAGATTTTTATACCTTCGTAGCTAAACATTTATTGGATGAGTAAAATAGATAAATTTAGAGCAGAAATAGAACCAGGTTATACTTACAAAGGTGATTCAATACTGCTTGGGGGAGCAATGCTCGATGGAGAAGCTATTGAAGGACTGCAAATTACAGCACCGCTTAAAACATTTAATAGGCACGGATTAATTGCTGGAGCCACGGGAACGGGAAAAACAAAAACCTTGCAAAATATTGCTGAAAGGTTATCAGAAAAAGGTGTCCCGGTTCTTATGATGGATATAAAAGGCGATTTGTCGGGTCTTACACAAGCAGCTGATGGCCATCCAAAAATTGAT
>Ga0102812_10002291_pt1 | contig 12962 bp, 30 predicted proteins | sample ColrivemetaGS713_FD_79334 | JGI IMG/M metagenome (GOLD analysis project Ga0102812, IMG submission 79334) | Estuarine microbial communities from the Columbia River estuary - Flood tide ETM metaG S.713 | ecosystem: Environmental > Aquatic > Marine > Intertidal zone > Estuary | place: USA... | reverse complement strand
AGGGCATCAATGCGATCTTGCACCTCATCCTTTTCATTTTCTGCATATATAACTAATGCTCTTGAGCGATTATCTCCTGAGTTGGCTGCGTCACTCTCAAGATCAATAATTTGCTGTAATTCGTCGATTCTGCTTAGTAGTTGTTTAATTGTTGTCATAATAGTAATGTAGTATAGTTGGTTTGCTTTGTCAAATTAATTAGAAAGAAACTCTAATAAATTCTGTTGTTATGTTGCCGACCTCAGATCTGACAAAATGGATTCTGTCTTCTTCGAGGGCTTGCTCTACTGTGGATAGGTGATTCTTGAGCTTGCTGTCGTATAGCCAAATCTCGCCGTCTTCGGTTGCGTTAATAATTGATATAAGTTCTTCGATTGTCATGATAGTAAACTAAGCTAAATAAAAACTAATTGCAAGCTCTTCCTGCCTTTTTTGCCATCTTTTTGAAGTCTTTTACGATAATTGAGGCTTTTTTCGGACCGATTTGATAGCTATACTTTTTAAGCCAAGAAAAAAGATTGCCTTTTTCCATTATGTAGCTGTAATTATCCAATAAATCTCGAATTGTAAAACCCTTAGTTCTATTTTCATAATAGAACCAATTCACGGTAATTGGATCAAATTCGGATTGCTCTCTTGCATTGATATATTGGCTTAGTGGAGTGTCAAGATATTCTTCTTGCTTAATTTCCTCCTCTGTCATTGTGAGCTTGCGGAGCATTCCTTCGATTCTTGGCAAAGCTTTGAGATCACGCTCTATGTTGTTTAATTTGAGATCTAGTATATCAATCTTTTCTTGCTGACTTTTAAGGCTTATGTTAGCATCAATACTTCTCTTGCTAGTTTTATCAAGTGATTCCTTAATGGCGTGAATATGTGCTCCGATAGAGTAAAATAATGTTTCGTGAGTGTCTTGGTTAATTGTTGTCATAATAGTAAACTAACCCAATCTAAAATAAAACACAAGCTTTTTTAATCTTTTTTACTTTTGTTGTAAGTGGCTGGTATTCAGGTACTTCCGGCGGCCTGGCCCGCCTAAGTCATTGGTATTCAGTAACTTAGGTGGGATTGATTAATACTTCTCTAAATGCTCAAGGTCTTCCTTGAGAACATAGAGTCGCCCGTAGGCATTGGTGGCAAACTCCGTCATATCTTTAAATCTATTTGATTTAATATTAAGCTTGACGCAATCGGGGCTGAGCATATACTCGCCCTTTCTTGGTTTCTCTGTGGCGGGCACTTCCATCATTGCGAATTGACTGCCCCCTCCTATAGTTGTGGCTATAAAAAAAGATGACATTTCAAACCCCCCAAAACATTAGATAAAATACGAAAAGCCAAGGCGAAAACATGAGTAGTTCAGCTATCATTGTAGACTCCTTTCATTTGGTCACTTACTCCGAAATCTTCTTCTTCTTCATCAATCTCTTCGGCTTTGTCCGAATAAAGAAATTGAATCTCGTCTGCGATGTCATAATCCCTGACCTCTGCGAGTCCGTTCTCTACCACGAATGCTTCGGCTTGCAAGTCACCAACTAATTCCATAACTGCGGAGCTAGTTGTCAAGCCTTTTGATTCACAATGTGCGTTAGCGATAATTGCTAGTCTTTGTTCTTCTGTCATAGTTGTAATGTAGTTGAGTTTGTTTTGTTTGTCAAATTAATAATCAAATGATTCTCTATCGAATAGGCTTACTTCATCATGATTATCGGGATCAATAAATCTCTCAGTCTCTTTACTTCCTTCCGAAAAGTTATCATCAAAGTAGATTGCCCAGTCTGCATCAAATAAATCATCATACTTATCCTCGAAATCTTTTAAGCTAGTTATGCCTAGGCTAGTTGCGGGCACTCTCTCTTCAGTATCGTATTGGTATAGCTCTAACTTATCAATGGAATCAATCTTATAGATAGTTTGCTCTTTTATAAATATTGCTTTTTCTGTCATAATAATAAAATCTAGTTTAATTTGGTTTAGTCGTCAAGCCCTAAATCTCTTCTAAATTCTGCTTTGTCTTCGATTAGCTCGTCAACCCAAATGCTTCCCTCGACTTGAGCTTTTGCCATTAGGATGGATACTTGAGCGGGAGATTGCCATCCGACGACATCGTCAGAAGGAGAAAGAGGAATCATTCCATTTTTATTGTAAATTGCAACTTCATATAAATCTTCTTCTAAACTTCCATACAATCCTCTATGGTCATCCAATCCCGCAACAACAGAAATTTCTAGTCCGTTGCCAAGATCAAGTCTTGCTTGTACTGCATTGTCAGTACCACGATGTGGTTGAAAATCAAGATCATTAAAATCTAGCATAGAAGGCTGCGGTTGAAATAGTGAGATTGAGTTTGGTATGATATAGTTAATCATAATAAGAATCTAGTTTAGTTGGTGCAGTATGTCAAACAATTTCTTCGACCATTTTCATTAATCTTTTAGTTTCATCTAACCCTTGTTGTAATAGGTTAATCTGTTTTAGTATTCCCTTGTATCCAATATAGCCACCATTCATGTGACCTTGCCAAGTGTCGCCAACTTTTTTAAATGAAACATCCCAACCACATTGATAGTCGTATGCTTTTAAGATGCCGTTTGGCAAGAGTTCAAATGTGAGTTCTTTTCCGTTAGTTTTGTCTTTTAATGTCATAAGCATACCCTAAGCAATTTCTCAAAATAACACAAGAAAAAAGTTAAGTTTTTTTGCTTTGTCGTAAGTCGCTGAATATCAGCAGGTTGTGCGGGTCAGGCCTCCGTAAGTCGTTGACTTACAGCTACTTAGGAGGCTTTTTTAGGGTTGACTTAGTGGGCTAAATATGCAATACCTTTCTTACATCCCTTAATAAAGCATAAGTTGCAATTATGAGCGTTGCAAGTTGCTAAAATCTTGCCGTCTTCGCCTTTAACATAAGTTGCGGGGCAAACAAAATGCCCGTCTTGCTCGGCTTTCTCTTTTGAGCTATAGACGGAAGTTCCCGCATCTAATCCATCGATCTTAGGAGCTTTTTCATCTACATACAAAGCACTTGGCTTTAAGCATACATTCTTTAAGCTTGCAAGCTTTTTTAATGAAGGCAGTTGACTATCCCTTGCCCACTCACGAGTTGGAAACCAAAAGCGAATACTAGGAAAGTTTTGGCAAATCTTAATCCACGCTTCAATGTACTTTGGGGAAAACAAGTCGCCCGAATCATGAACGCGGAAAAGATCCGTGTTTGTCTTTTTAAGCTTTTTCTTGTTGCCTTGCTTGTCGAAATACTTTGCCGTAATTTGCTTTGACATCTCATCAATAAAGGTTTTCCCTTTGTCTTGATGTAATGACTTTGTGATAAGATCAGCCTTGCCTTGCAAGCTTGCTTTTACATTTGAGAACATATAAAAACCTTTGCAAGCATAGCAAGAATCACAAATAAACTTTTTTGCTTTGTCTTTAATCTTTGCCAATAATTGAGCTGCGGGGCAATACTTGAAAGCTGGAATGTTGAAGGAATAGCAAGGCATCTTGCTTGGATTCGATAGTAAGTTAATCATAATATAAAAGTAAACAATTTTTTTTAGAGTTGCAAGCCTTAAAGTACTAAATCTTCAAAAAAATCAGGCTCTAATCCGAACTCATCAGAAAATAATTCTTCCCACTCGAAGAGACTTCCGCCTTGGTTAACATTTAGCCACATTTCAGAATTGAATGCAGTGACTTGATCTTCCGCCTCTTCACGGGTTAACCCGTCGCGTTCCATTAGGATGTTTATAATACGTTTCATAAAAATACTATCGCATATCAGGACAACCGGCGCAAGAAAAAAATGCACTAATTTTCATATTGTTGTAAGTCCTTGAATTGCAAGCACTTCCGGCGGCCTGGCCCGCCGAAGTCATTGAATAACAACGACTTATGAAAGTGTCAAGTAAAAAAATAACCCCCTCCGAAGAGGGGGGCACATAACAACTATTTAGACCTCGACTATTTCGGGTTCATCTTTTGCGATCCCGACAAATGGATCAAGAACAGAATGCAATCCGTAAGACCTGTTCATCAAAGTTGCAGGGTTTGAGTTGAGGAATAAGTTACCCTTGTACACTTCTGTAAAAGCATTGTAAAGGGAATTAACATTACGATCCCAAAACTCAGGATGGTCAGACGATTCCCATTGATTAAGAACGTCAGGAATCTTTTGAACATTAATGGCTTTTGCCTGAAATGCTCTAATGATAAGATCATTAGCCTCAGAGTTAGAAATTTCTCTTTCCTTGTAAACATTAATCCGATTGTCTTGAGTGCTCCACATCCCAAACAATTTACCTAAAGTTTCGGTGATCTTGTCGCTGATCTCTTGAAGCAAGAAATTGTATTCGCCTGTGTGTTTACGAGCCACTACAATCTCATTAGAAAAGATCAAATTGTCACAAACAAAAGGTGCATCGCCTGCGCAAATACCTGCTGAAAATGCTTTATCGTGAGCATTACGCAAGCCGATAATAGTGCCGCGTTCGGTCTCATTTTTTCGAGAGCCATGAGTGACTTGGAAGAGACCAAAGTAACGTGCGCCTTCTTTTGCAAGATTATGGCACTCGCTTTGCACATGAAATTGACGAGCGCTAAGTTCTGAACGAAAGCGATCAATCATATCAATATGAGAGATAGGTTGATGAGAAACGATGCGATCACCCTTTTTGCTCAACTTTTCTCTATAAGTAGTGTCAGGAGTTTTTACAGCCTTGACATGGCTAAGGGTAACGACGCTATGCTCGCCTCCACAAATGCTAAGGTTAACTTTGCGAGGATTGGTAGTTGTATCTGTGTCATTCATAGTTTTTATAATATATATATGGTGTTTTGTGTCAATACTTAAATAAGATTTTTTTATGTTTTTGTTTTCTGTGAAGAGTTTTAGTTTTTACTTTATGCGGGCGGGACTTAGTAAAAATAATGGTTTTTCTGATCTTGATTTCTCTTACCTTCATATAAACACATTAAACTAATTTTTTAATTAACACAAGAAAAAAATGAATAAAAATGAATCTTGTTGTAAGTTGCTGAATATCAAGCATTTCCGGCGGCCTGCCCCGCCCAAGTCCCTGATTAGCAAGTACTTACAAAAAAAACCCCGCCCTAATTAAATAGGACGGGGCCAAACAAACCAAAAAATTTAAAATCTTTTTTCTAAATAATATAATTTCTCGAGGAGCCTTTTGTGCTCCCACTTGAGGTCGTAATATGCCGGTGTATTCTCACCGTAGATTTCTCGGACTGACAGCTGATAACCTAATTCCCTGATTTTTTCTTTTAATGATTCCATAATTATATTTTGATTAGTGATGTGATTCTGTCGTAGCGAAAAGAGCGAACGTCTCCCCGATTGTAACAATGAGCACGAAAGCCAGCGACAATTAACCCCTCTTTCGCATTTCCAAACTCATTTTTGTGCTTGGGTTTAGAGATTGTGTACATTTGAGTTTTGCCTTCCGAAGTAGTATAAACTACTTGGTAAACAGGTTTAAACCAACGCAATAACTTGCTCAGTAATTTTTTCATTTTCTTGATCCTCCTTGATTGGGTTTTGATTATAGTAGTTGTAAATTTCCGTTGCCTCGTCAGCATCTTCACAACTATAAGAAATAATATCTCGTTGAAAATATGGGTTGAAATCATCGTGATTCTCTTCAAAAAACAGTTCGTACTGCTCAGTGTCGTCGTTAAATTCAGGTAAACCTAGTGGACTGCCTATGCAGGTTGCTTCTATGTAATTATTCATAATTAGCAAGGAATTGGTGAGTTTTCGTCTGTTTCAATAGTTATGCAGAAATGATCCGCAAGCTCTTTAATCATTACATCGTTATTGAAATAATTATAAGCAAAAGTTAAAAGTTGCTCTTGCTCTTCTCCTGTATGCCCATCTCTGAGTTCGTCATATATCTCAAAGATATTCATGTTCCAATTCCAACCTTCTACTCTTGATTCTATCTGTGCTTTTGTCATTATAGTGCCCTTTCGTCTACTTGTTCTAACATTAATTTGAATTGATCGTAAACTTTTTGCTTACTGCCTTTAAGTCCAAACTCATTCTTAACGATAGAATAGCAAGATCTGCCTCGGCTCATTTGCAATCCTTGTGTTTCAAGCCTCAAACCTCTGAGAAGAGTTTTGTAACGAAACATTTCGATTTGTTCGGGTGCATCTAATACTGTTGTCATAATTTTTCCTTGTGTTGTTGGTTTATCTTTTGATTTAGTTAAACACTAAAGCATTTTCTTGAGTTTGTCAATAATTACTTCAGATTTTTTATCATAATTAATTGCCCCTGAATGCGGATTGGCAACATTTAATAACTTTAAATCATTAAAATTTTCTTTGAAGCAGTTTATCAAATAAGCTTCTCCGTATTCAGAATGCAATCTGTATTCAGGGATAATCATAAGGGTTCTCCATGCAATCCTTCCGTATTCGCTGATCCATTCTATAATTGTTTTATTAGTTGGATTACCCCTCTCAGTCGAGGGGTTTCTCCGAGTTTTACCAATATAGTAGGCAATGTTTTGCGATTTTGCTTGTTTGATATAATAATTCATTTTGGAAAAATGTTGCGATCAAGATCGTACTTTTCAATCAACCAATTGACTGCTAGTGGATAGAATTCCTCAGCACGATAGCAATCCCTGCCTGTCTTGCTTGTCATATGGCTCATTTTGAGATGCTTTTCTTTCCTAAACTTTTCTATCAATTGGTGCTCTTGGGGAATTTGTTTGTGGGGAGGATAGTATCTTGTAATAGCACGATTACCTTGGTTGCGAAAATCACAAATCTCATCAAGGATAGTGTTTGCAAGCTCTTCATCTTCTTTGGCGACGCAAAATAAAGCGTAACCAATAGCTTTATAAGGAAAGTCTAAACAGAACACACGATCACCAAAAACCCTGTCTAGCATACTAGAGTGCTTTTTAATGACATTTTCATACTCGAAAAAGTTGACCTGTCCACTTCTAGCAAAAGGAGAACTATGAATGATGTTCTTGCCTTCTGTTAGCACAATTTCTTTTTGAATTCTGTTTAAACCAATATGATAACCATTATGTTTAATTGTCAAATTTTGATGTGGGCTTCTTTTCTTTGCTGTATCCCAATAAGGCATCGCTTCGGGGTTTACTCCTAAGAAAAAATGAATTAGTACTTTTTTGTTTTTAGGCACTTTGGAAGTCCTTAAAAATTGATCCAATGCATCAAAAGTATGTTGACCATTTTGTAACTCGCCTTTTTTGCTGATCGCAATTATATTTACTTCAGGATACCATTTGTCTGCTAAAAGCGAGCGATACAATCGCCAAACATTATCATCTGATTTGACTCGATTGTTGCTATTCACTTCTTTTGAGCATATATGTTCGATCAAAGGTAAATCTTTGACGCTAAATTCATAGCTAAAAAACTTAAAATTAACTTTTTTGAAAGTTCTGTTAAATTGAATTTCGGCAGTAATTTTGTCTTTGTTGACTTGTAAAGAAGTAATGTCTTTACTTTTTGTAACTTTTTTCTTTGTTACTTTTCTTGCTGTTGTCGCTGTTGTTGTCATTTTTCTCCTTGTGTTGTGTGTTATAGTTGTGCTGATTGAAAAGATGATTCTATCCTAAGCTCATCTTGTAAGCCTGTCAAGTCTGAAATGATGTCATCTAAAACTTCTTCCGCTGATTGAGCTGTGAAGTAATCAACACCCAAGTCTTCAGCTTTCTTGAGATTGATACGATCTGTTGGGTCGCACCAACGAAGATTCCCTTCAACTAGATTTAATATCATTGCCCTAATTTCACTTTGCGTTAATGTCTTGCTCTTTTTTTGCTTTATCCTTTCGTTTTGATCGTCTACAATCTTTGCGAGGTTTAGTAATTCAGTTACAGCATTGCATTTAGCCGCGTGTCCTGCTTTTGGGCTCATCAGCACTTCAGTTAATATTCTAACGACTGCTGTCCATTTTGGTGTTACATCTATTGTTTCTGTCATAATATAAAACTAAAGTAATTTTTAATTACTGTCAAGCATTTCTTCTTCATCTAATACTTTTTCTTGTAATTCTTTTAATGATTGGTAGGTGCTGTACCACGAATCTGTCGGATCTACTTCGCCCTCCATCTCGCTATACTGAATGTAATCCATAACTTCTTCGATAGATTGTGATACGGGAATTTTAATCAATAATTGTTTCATGGTATATAGGCGGTTACTTGGTTGTGTGATAATAAAACTTCGTCTGCATAGTATACAAACTTTTCGGTGTGCTTGTCAACAAAAGTCTCATACTTATATGGATTATATGTTACTTCTGTGGCGGGTCTGTCTGTGTTGACATTCTCTGCATCCTGAAGATAACCCTTGACAAAAGCATGAACATTCTTACGCTTCTCACGAATAACCTTTTCTCTACCCTTCACATCGACATGAAAATAGCAATCCCACAATCCGATAGATTGATCCTTTGGAATGTGAGCCTTAACTAATCCGTGTTGCTTGACTGACCAACAATCTTTGTGAAGATTCTTGTAAACATATACGGGGCGATTCTTTTTAATCGTGTATCGTGGATCTTGTTGGTTTCTTAGTATCATAAGAACACATTAAGCGAAAATGCTAACTGTGGCAAGAAAAAAGTAAAAAAAGTTTTAAATGCTTGAAAACCAACGACTTACGGCAGCCAGGCCGACATAAACCACTAATAATCAACACTTTATAAAAGTTTAATTTTAATTTTAAATTATATAATTTTTTAGTGTTTGTTTATTATTTAGTAGTATTATATTTAGCCTATGTATATTTGTAGAGTGGTGTTGTATATTTGGGTGGGCTCGCGAGAAACGGGCGGCTAGCGGGAGCAAAGGATATAAGCAAAAACAAAAATTAGTATAATATTTATTAGCATATTTTTTATCATAATAGTAATGTAAAATGCCCCGACCCCACTTGAGGACGAGGCTGTAGTACTAGGGTACTAGTTGGCAATATGAAGGGCGACTTTTAAGTTTTGAGAATCTTGAGCCGTAAGAAATACTTCTCTGCAGTAATCAATATCTTCGGCTTCGACCTTTTCGATACGCTGTATCGCTTCCCATGCATGAACTCGCTCACGAGGCATTCCGCCCCATTTAATTACTACCTTCATGTGTGGAAAGTGCTCGTTGATCTCTGCGAGTTGATCTTTGTTAATGTATCCGTAGTTTGATAGTATGTCTTTTAATGTTTTCATGATATCCATTATGTAAAAATACGGTACCTTGTCAAACAAAAAACCCCCTTCGCTAAGATTAACGAAGAGGGTTCAAGGAGGGGATGAGAGAAATATGTGTGGGAAGGGATTACTGTATACCCTCAAGTTTTCGGCGTGAACATCAGTTCATGGTGTACCTACTTCCAACTACGACTAGACTTGGTATTGTCCTGCCTCAGACATTTGTCCATCAGCACTCAACCACAGAGAATCGCATACTTTAACCCGCTCACGACAGGTTTATTCGGTCACCCACAGGAAGGATTATAAGCCCTTCCAAAATGTTTAAAATGTTAAAGATCAATTTATTTTATTTGATTGAGTTTGTTTCTCAATTTTTGATATATACTATATTACTCTATATTTGGTTATTTGTCAACTCTTTTTTTAACTTCCTGAAATAAATCCGTATACAGGTAAATCAAAATCAGCGTCGAACATTCCTACTTCGTCCCAACCATATAGAATCATTGCTTGATCCATGTCGTCCTTCATTAAGTCTTTTCTGTCAATAACCGCAAGCTCTGAACCTACAGGAATCATTCCGTTTTCACTTCTTAAATCTATTTCTTTAAATGTCATAATCATTACTATATATTATACAGATTGTATGTCAAGCTTTTTCCAAGGATTATAATCTTTATTCCATACTAGTATACTTATTGTTTGCCCTGTATACTTAAAATTATTATTGTATTTCAAATTAAACATAATTATTTATTTAGTTGGCGAAGTTCTTTTAATAAATCTTTTATTTTATTGTAACTATTTTTGGGCGGAAACATATCATTTGTTTGTGGATATAATATTGATCCGTATAAATCTTCTAAGAATTCTTCTGCTTTAACCAATTTAATTAAAGATAATTCTTTGTTAGTTAATTGTTCATACAACTCTTCGTTTGTTGCAAACATACTAACTTTGTCACTAATTGGTTTGATTGATGCATCCATTACGCTACCCCCTTTGCTCGGATTAATCTTTGTGATTGAATTTGCTTTAACCTGCGATCCGCTTCCCTTTGTTGAGCCATAATGCCTTCGCTCTGCTCGTTATAACCCATAAAGCGATGACTGAAAACGAAAGGGTTGCCTCCTTTTACTTTGTTCATTACTTCTGTTGCTCTTGCACATTTTGCTATATTAGCCATATTATTTTTCCTTTTGTTTGTGTGATTAAGTTTCTTGGTGATGATAGAACTATAAGCAATAAGTTTTTACCTGTCAACCCCTAAATAATACTTTCGCCCCCAATTCTTAAAATAAAATATAATTTAATATTAAAAGATCGGGGCATTGTGTACATTTCAGTATGAGGAAAAAAATTATTAATTATTTGGTGCATAAGCTTTTAGGTTCTATGCTTCTTTATTTCGTGAATGGTTCTCCAGAAAAGAGATTATTTCGTATTAAAGAGTTAGCAAATCATATATATAACAAAATGAGTAGCCAAGAAAAGAAAGATACATTAAACAAAATTAAATCAGATATTAAGCCCCCTATTTAATTATTTATTATAATTTATTATTAACCCTGCCAAGGAATATACTCTACATCTTCATCACCGCAAGTAGGCTTGCTTCTTTCTTCTTGTTTTACTATTTGTTTATCCTGCATTAAATCATTAACATAATAGATATTTGTAAATAACCCTTTTACATTTTTACCATTATTTGTTAATTTATTTAAATCAAATTTAACTCTATCTATCATCTCTTCTACTGCGCGGAGAGCTTGCTTTTTATTTATTTGTTCTCCTGTTTGGATATTTTTTAATGATGCATCATCTTCTAAATCATAATCCATCTTTTTTATTTCGGATCTGATCGCTAATATTTCATCTAGTCTTTCATTAATGTCTTTTGTTAGGCTCATGGTTTATACTATATATATTGTTCATTATTTGTCAAGCGGATAAAACGGAGGGAATAAACAAACAAGGTTTCGATCATGCCCATTCTTGGTAAGCATATACATTTCTGCAACTGCCCTAGCATGATCACCCTGCTCTAACCAATAAAGATTCTCTATCACAAACTCTTCCATTACTGCCCCGAAGCTCTCTTCGATGTGTTCCTCTAGGAATTTAACACTTTCGTCCTCTGTATCCATCACTACTACAATAGACTATATTGCGCTAAAAGCAATTAAAAAATACTAGAATATATTAAATAGCCCCAAAACTTTAAAAAATATTTTAAATTATTATTAAGTATTGAGCTTATTATTTTTTATAATTTATTATTAATATTCGGCGCTGATAGCATATCCTTCTGATACTAATAACTTGTTTACATTCTTTCCTGCTATATATATTTCGCCTATTACTCTTCCATATTTGCCGATGTCGAGGCTATGAAGTAAGATGTCTTCTTTGTTATTTGCGATCAAATCGCTCAGAAATGCCTTGGATGCCTTGCCCCTCGCTTTCTCCTCAAGGTCGCGTGTCCTTGTTTCGGGGGCATCAATACCAAAAAACCTAATCCTTCGCTTTACATATACATCAAAGCCAAGATCAATCTCCACATCAATAGTATCCCCATCCACAATCTTTAAAACTTTTTTTATTTTATAATTATAAAGCATATTTAAAATTTATTATTATTTATTATTAAGTCGGGGGCTATTTATAAACTAATATCATCCCAAAAATTATTATTAATATTATTGTTTCCACTTTTAGATTTTTTTATTTTTTATTATTAACTATATTATTTAAAATTTATTAAAATAAAATATAAACTACATTCTAGGAAAACCATATTTATTTCTCTTGTTTTTCGGGGCATTAACTTTGTTTTGTTTATTATTTTTTAGCATCTTTTTAAAATAAGATATTAATTTAGATAAAAATTGAGTTAATATTTTTTTATTTTTTATTATTAAGTCCGCCATTTTCTTTCCTGTACTAGAGTTTATATTAAATTTTAAGATTTTTTAAAGATAGAAGTCCGCCACATCACATTTTCACCAATTTTAATCAATATTTTATAATTTACCCTTAAATTCTTTATATTTGTCTATATGTATGTTTATTTACTCTCTATGTATAGGATGTATAATGTATTAATGGAAATATTAATGTAATTATATGAGAGAGCGTGTGAAATTATAAAGGGATTCCGCTTTTATGTGATTACGGAACAGGTGATGAAATTAACCAAGGAAACAAAAAAACCCTCGCCACAATACCATTTTACGACAACAAATTTTATTATATTATTACAAAAACTTAATTTTCAATATTTGTTTTTAAATCTTGTTTATTATCTTCTATAAGATCGTCATTAGAATCTTGATTTGTGTCTGTATTTAGCCCCGAATCTTTTTCTAAATCTTCAAGAGTTATGGCGCGTATAGTTGCAATATGTTTGCGCATATACTCTTTGACCATAAACTTATCCATTCACCTTTTCGGATGAACCATTAATGAACTCATATTCATCTAGTAAAGCAAATAACTTTGTGGCAATATCTTGATTAGGTTTCATTATTTTAGGCATCTCCTTCTCCATCTCTTCTTGAGTCGGATTAGTTTCTTGAAATTTTCTCATTTCTTCGCCAACAACTTCACTTGTAGATTTAAGTTCTAGCGCTACATCAATAATTCTTTTGTCAATATTATATTCCATAATTAAATTACTCTTAATAAATAAAAGGGACTCTCATCATTATCTTCAATAGTAAACCCTAATTCTTCAACTATATTTGCAATTTGT
>Ga0102812_10002287_pt1 | contig 12971 bp, 16 predicted proteins | sample ColrivemetaGS713_FD_79334 | JGI IMG/M metagenome (GOLD analysis project Ga0102812, IMG submission 79334) | Estuarine microbial communities from the Columbia River estuary - Flood tide ETM metaG S.713 | ecosystem: Environmental > Aquatic > Marine > Intertidal zone > Estuary | place: USA... | reverse complement strand
TAGCCTATAAAACCGTGACCAAACTGGTGCAAGCTGGCCGCGAATTTAGCGAAGTTACGGGTCAATTATCGGAATGGTATGGTTGCGTAAGTGATCTGCAAAAAGCGGGAGAGCAGAAAAAGTCCCCGTCGTTGTTCGAGAAGGCCAGTCAGGGCGCGGACACGATAGAGAAAGAAGCTCTCGACATCGTCGTGAGACAGCAAGAAATGCTCCAGAAAGAGAAGGAGTTGAAGTTTTTATTGGATTATCGTTTTGGGCCGGGTACCCACCAAAAGGTGCTTGATCTTAGACGTAAGATTAAGAAAGAGCGCGAAGACACAATATACAGGCAGATGGAAGCCAAGCGAGCCATAGTAAACAACATAGCGATTACGGTTTTGTCGGTTGGAATTATCGGAGTTATCGGCACGGGTTCTTATTTTGTTGGCGTGGGGGCAGGAGCGTGGTAAACGTGTTAACATGTGCACACATACTGTTGGCGGGGTCACTGCTTAACCCTGAGTACATAGACTGCCATCTGTGGAAGCGCATAACCGACGTAACGGGCCAAAAGATATGTGTCTACCGCGGGAAGAACAGCGTGATGGCATACCACTACGTGACAGACGACGGCAGCTTAAATCAGTGGTCGCAGTGTCCCAAGACCATACGCTGCGCCTACGACCCGAAGAACAAACGCCCGACGCTGGGCGAGATCATGGACTCGATTAAGGGGAACTTTTGATGGGCGACAAACCGATCCGCAAAACCACTGGCAAAGGTGGCAACTACCGCAAAACCAAGTCAGGTGCAGGGATGACAGCTAAAGGTGTCGCCGCACACAGGCGAGCTAACCCCGGGTCTAAGTTAAAAACTGCTGTCACCGGCAAAGTTAAAAAAGGCAGCAAAGCGGCTAAGCGACGTAAGTCATACTGCGCACGTTCAGCCGGTCAGATGAAACAGTTTCCGAAAGCAGCAAAAGACCCGAACAGTCGGCTGCGGCAGGCCAGAAGACGGTGGAAGTGCTGATGTCTAAAGCAAAACCAACAAACGCAGCATTGTGGTCGAAAGCTAAGTCTGCGGCCAAGGCGAAGTTCAAAGTCTACCCCTCCGCGTACGCAAACGCTTGGGCGTCCAAATGGTACAAATCCAAAGGCGGTGGCTGGTCAGGCGGCAACAATAAGGTGGCGAAACGTGGCAGTAGCAAAAAAGGGTAAAGGCGGACTTGGCAAGTGGTTTGGCGAAGAATGGACCGACGTTAAGACAGGCAAGGCTTGTGGCCGAAAATCGGCTAAAGGCAAATCTAAAAGGCCGTATCCTGCCTGCCGCCCGAAAAAAGTTGCGTCGAAGATTACGAAGTCGGAGGCGAAGAAAAAGACCGGACCAAAACGAGTGAAGTGGTCCACAACAGCAAGCGGCAAGAAAAGGAGTTAGAAAATGAAGAGAACAGTTAAAAAACCAATATCGAAAGGTAAACGCTGCTCTAAGTGCGGCAAAATGAAATCTAAGTGCGGGTGCAAATACTGATGGCTCATACATTTATTGACGACTGGAAAATTGTCCCCCGCATAATGATGATATGTGTAGTTATTCTCACGTATCAGTCGGTGCACTGGTTCATGTCGATTCCCCCCGAGCAAGTCACAAATGCCCAAGCCGGTCTTGTATCAGTTTGTATGGGCGCGCTTACGGGCTGTTTTGGCATATGGATGAACAAGGAGGGTTAAGATGATAGGCGCTTTGATAGGCCCACTGACTTCGTTGGTAGGTTCGTGGATGGATCAGAAAACAGAAGTGCAGCGCTCCAAAGCGTCTGTCGCTCGGGTTCGAGCCGAAGCTGAAAGTAAAGTTCTGGTTTCGTCTGCCACGTCGCAGGCGGACTGGGAAAAGCTGATGGCCCAAGGCTCGCAAAACTCAATCAAGGACGAAATTCTGACAATTTTGTTCAGCATACCCTTGGTCTTGGCCTTCTGCGGAGAGTGGGGCCGCACTGTAACTGAGCAGGGGTTTCAGGCGTTGGAGGCGTGTCCCGACTGGTACAAGGCGGCGTTGGGTATAATAATTTCAGCGAGCTTCGCCACGAAACAAGCCACCAAGTTTTTTGGGTCGAGAAAGTGAACGTAGTCCCCTTCCCTGTTCTTTCCGAGATTGATGCGCAGTTCGTCGCCTTGGAGACGCAGAGAGAGGTGGTTTCAGCGCAACGGCGCATGATAGAGGAACGACGTAATATGATCTTATCTAGCGAACAGGTCGAGCAGCTGCTGCACGGCAACAAAGATTGGGCAGAGTGGGTAAAGCCGCTACAGGACTTGCTCCCTCGTTACCAGATCAACACGCCCCAACGAGTGGCTATGTTCATGGCGCAGTGTGGGCATGAGAGCCTTAACTTTCGTGTGCTAGAAGAAAACCTGAACTACTCGGCTGCTGGCTTAAACTCTGTGTTTCCGAAGTATTTTAAACGCGCAGGGCGAGACGCAAATGCGTTTCACCGTCAGCCAGAACGTATAGCCAACGTGGTGTACGCGGACCGCATGGGCAACAGCAATGCGGCATCAGGCGACGGATGGAAGTACCGTGGTCGGGGCGTGATACAACTGACCGGCTGTCACAATTACGTTTTGTTTGCAGAGGCTGTCGACAAAAAAATAGCTGAGACGGTACGATACCTTGGCACTAAAGAAGGCGCACTGGAGTCGGCTTGCTGGTTCTGGACTAAAAATCAAATCAACACCGAGGCCGACAGCGGAGACGTACGTTCGGCGACTAAGCGCATCAACGGCGGGTACAACGGCCTTGCTGACCGGGAACACCACTATAAAGAAGCCATGAAGATACTGGGTGGGGACTACAAACCTATGAGTCGTCCAGTGCTGCTAAGGCTCGGTTCTACCGGCGACGAAGTTAAGAAAGTGCAGAAGGCGCTTGGGCTAGATCAAGACGGTCATTTTGGCAAAGTAACGCAAGCGGCTGTCGTCTCGTGGCAAACAGACAACGACCTGCAACCTGATGGGATTGTAGGTCCGAAAACGTACCGCGCCATCGCAGAGCTATCTGCTTAGGAGTTAACACATGGCTGTCATCAAAATAAATTCTTTCGCGGGTATAGCACCAAAGATACCACCGCGTTATCTGAAAGACAGCCAAGCGCAGACTGCGTTAAACTGTCCCGTTTTTGCTGGCAGCTTGCAACCGTTGACCAACGTCGGTGCTTCGATCCTGACCCTGCCTAAGACCACAACACCCAAGTCGATTTACCGCTACGGCCAAGACACGGCAGCTGATAACAATTACTGGTTTCACTGGCCCCAAGAGGTCGACGTGTGCCGTAGTCAAATAGCTGGTGACGTAGCCGAGTGGACGTTTTTTACAGGGGATGGGGGGCCTAAGGCTACTTATAACTCTCTGGCGCTCGGCGCGTCAGGTAACTACCCTACAGAGACCAGACCGCTCGGCCTACCATCACCGTCCGCTCCCTGCGCCGTTTCTGCAAACACCTTTACCGCGGCGGCACACGCAGCTGAAGTAATACTCAGCTCGACACAGGTTGGTCAGCTATCTACCACGTACCCTGTTTCAATAAGTATTACGACGGATGACGCTGCTGAGTACACAGATGTCACGCTTTCGGCCCCTATTACAGCAAGCAGCGCAGCAACGGCGATCAGCACAGTAAGTGGTGTGACTGCTACAGAGGTAAGTGGGACGGTAAGCATAAAGACCGACACGACCGGGGATGCCGCAAAGTTGTTTGTTAAGTTCCAAACAGGCACCACTCCCAATTTTGAAACAGGCACCTTTACACTAGACTCTACGGCTAGCGGCCAAACCGGGCATGTAAATCTTAGCGCCTCGGGCGCGGCGACCACTTCGGCCTATGTTGTTATTCAAGACTCCGAGATCGGGTCTATTACTTCGTCGGACGAAATATTTGTGTCAACGCTCGCAGGTACTAGCGAAGTCGTACACATAGACAACACCGCGTTTGACGGCACTGCGACGGCTACGGGGCTTGCTGATTGGTTAAACTTAAAGCTCGGCAACAACGTCACGGCCACAAAGTACGGCAGCTGCGTCGTACTAACCCCAGACACGGCGGGTGGCGGCGCTACTGGCACGATTAACTATAAACGAAGGGTCGGCGCAGAATATGTTACTGAACTATCTAGCAGCGGCTCTGACTCTGCTTCGCCTGCTCGCGTCTTTGTTACGCAAACACATATCGACGCCATGGAAGGCAATATTTTACAGCTGACAGTCGACGGAACAGAAACGTTACTGGCTGTAGGCACCACAGCTTACGTCAGCGGGTTAAGTGCTTTTTCAGAGTACGACATAACCGTTCAGACTTTCGGTGCCACCGAGCCTTTTGCGGTTGTCACTACAAATACTACTGGTACAGACGCAACGCTTAGTATTCGGTACGGAGTGCAAGACTCGACTGCTGTTATGTCTCAGCAAAACGCTGAAGGGTACTCCGACGAAGACACCACGCTAGAGACTAGGGTCTACACGTACACGTGGGTTAACAAAGAAGCCGGGTTTGAGTTTGAGTCTGCGCCTGCCGCTGCTTCGGGTGATGTAGAGGTGAGGGACGGCCAAACTGTTTCTGTTTCGGGTATGCAGACGGCCCCCGGCGGCGAGTATGTAGTAACGCACAAACGTATCTACCGGTCGGTGTTTGGAACGTTTTTGTTCGTGGCCGAAGTAGAGGCGGCGCTTGCTAGTTTTACCGACGACATCAAGCCTGACTTGCTGGGCGAGCAGCTGCCGACACTAACCTGGTCCGAGCCACCACAAACGCTAACAGGGTTGACTAACCTCCCCAACGGATTGATGGCAGGGTTTACGGGGCGAGATGTATATTTCTGTGACCCGTACCACCCACACGCTTGGCCCGAGCAGTACGTGCAGACCATGGACTATCCTGTCGTGGGCTTGGGGCGTATGGACACCACGTTAGCCGTGCTGACGAAAGGCACACCTTATCTCATTCAAGGCACGCACCCTGATAGTATGGCTGTTGTAAAATCGGATCTTGAGCAAGCCTGTGTGTCTAAGGAGAGCATTGTAAGTCTGGGGGGTGCTGTTGTGTACGCGGCTCCAGACGGCTTGATGTTACTGTCGTCGGGCGGGTCCAGAATAATTACGCAAAACATGTTCAGCTACAAGCAGTGGCAAGCGTACTTTAAACCAGAGTCGATCCACGCGTACCAGCAAGATAACAAGTACATAGCGTTTTACGACAACGGTACGACGCAGGGCGGGTTTATCTTCGATGTAGCCAGCGGACAGTTTATCACCCACAACATTTACGCCACGGCAGGGTACCACGACTTGCAGAGAGACAAGCTGTTTCTAGCATACGCAGACCGGTCGCTAAAGGCTTGGGAGCGGGGCAGCGCCATGTCTTATATTTGGAAGTCTAAGAAGTTTACCATGCCTGAGATTACCGGTTTTTCCTGTGCGCAGCTGGAAGCCGAAGCGTATCCGATGACGTTGAAAATTTACGCTGACACCACTCTTATCCATACGCAGACTGTCCAGAACCGAAAACCTTTTAGGCTCCCCGCTAAGACTGGTCGAGATTGGGAAATGCAGATCGAAGGGGCTAACGAAGTATTTTCACTGGCGGTCGCTCACTCAATGACGGAGTTGGCCAATGCCTAATCTACCCAGCGTTACCAGCCCTCTACCCCGCGACTTGCAAATGTTTGTCCAGCGGGTCAGAGAAGCCATAGACGGCGGCGGACTAGACGGCCTTGTAACCGCAAGGCAGATGGTTGTAGCGGGTATTGCTGAAATAGCGAACGGCACGGTTACTTCTGCGGCGGCGACTATTGTTGGATCGGCTAAATCCCCTACTGGACTGGCTGGGTCTGGCGCGTTGGCCAGTGTTATACTGACTTGGGCGGCACCAACTTATTCGGGCCACGCATACACGGAGATATGGGCTGCAACACAGACCACGGCTCAGGTGACGGCGGGTGAAGCTCCTGTCATTACTCAAGCAGTGCTGGTCGGTATGACCGCAGGAAATAGTTTTTCGCACGGGATTGGAAGCGGGGCTACACGGTACTACTGGGTTAAAAACGTCAATCGTAACGGCGAGGCTAGTGCGTTCAACGCCACGAACGGCATAGCAGTAACCACCAGTGATGATCCTGAGTACTTAATGGAGGTTCTTAGCGAAGCCTTTGGGGGCACTTCGGCAGCGCCCTTTTTTCAAGTTGATACGTCGACCGATATAAACGGGGTCGCGGTCCCTGCTGGTACCTACATGAAAGCAGCGTTTATACACAACGCCTCTATTACCAACGCCATGATCGGCGATGCGGCGGTAGACAGCGCAAAAATAGCCAACGCTACCATTGTCGCCGGTGACATCGCTAACGCAGCTATTACAGGCGCGAAAATCGGCACCGCAACAATAACTGGCGCAAACATCGCCGACGCTACAATTACAAACGCAAACATCGCCCTCGCCACTATCACAAACGCAAACATAGGGGATGCCGTTATTGACGTCGCTAAAATTGACACTGGTACTATTACTGATTTGTCTTCGCTAGCTGTCGACGCCGGGACAATTACCGCTGGGGTGCTGAAGTCTTCCGACGACAATTTCGTCATCGACTTGGATAATAAGACAATCACGATAAGCACATGACCGAAACAGTAGAAAAAGAAATAATCCTCAAAGGCACAGATATTTACCTGACAGTCGCGGGTAAGTTAGGCAAGAAGTTTTCTGTGGTGGACGGTGGCATACAAGAAAGCGAAAGCGGTAATTTCATTGTATCAAAGACCTTTGCCCAAGGGGTAATTTACTTAAACACAATACGGAAAACGGCGTCGTTAATTCCAAATAAAAACGCTTTTGAGGGGTACAGGTACAAACTTCATTCCAGCGATTGCGCGACACTGACAGCGCGTTACTTGGACAAGGCTTTAGGCACTGATTTTGTTCGCAGGCTAAAAGAATACAGCCTTAAACAATACGCAGAAGCCTATAGCGCGGGGGTTCCAAAAGCTAGTTTTTTGGATTGGGGGTTTGCTGAAGTTGATTACTCAAACCTTCAGGAAAATGATGTTTTTGTTTACCAAAACGGTGATCCTCTAGTTGACCATTTTGCAGTTTTTGTCGGTGACGGTAAGTACCTTTCACATGAACCATATCAACTTTCTTGCTATAGGAACATTTCTGATCTTTCGCCTGATACGGTCATAGGGGTTTATCGCTATGCCAACTAAAACATTCTACGCAAGCGCGTCGTCAGGGGCGGCGATGTTCGTGGATTATAGTGTAGCGCAAGCTGGAACTTTAGAAACAGTAGCCAACAACCCGTACACAAACCTGAACGTACTAAACTTTCACAGCGCGTTGAATTATGTGCAAATTTTACAAGAAATTACAGGGAGCGTCACGTTTGCTGGTTTCACTCGAAACCAAAACACTTATAATGGTGGCTCTTGCAACACGTTTAACTATTATGTTCCCACAACCGCTGTTCAGACGGCTACTCTTGGAACGCTGAATAACACAACCACTTTTGTGATATTAGAGTACAATCTTGTGGCGTACCCAAGCGGTTTTGTGGATGGGCCAACTAATAATTCTTACACTAGAAACATATTTCCTGCGGTTTCGGGGTCAACCTTGCAAATCAAAAGTGTTTCAGTCGCTGGCTCCGCTAACATGCCATCTTCAACTTATACATTAAAGGCGTACTGCATTGGTTGAACGTATAAAAATATCCACTACAAGTTTCATTTGCAAAGACGCCAGCGGCAACGTGACCTTTGACGCGACCAGAAAATACCTAAAAACAACAGCAACGGGTCAAGGAACAGTAAAGCTAGGCGGCTTTAGAAATTGCCCTATCGTGCTAAAAAGACAAAGTTATTACAATGAAACCCTCCTTGCTCAATATTTAACTTACCCTGACGCTGGCGGGTTTCCATGCCATCAATACGCTTCCCCAAATACCTACGCAGGAGGGGGACGAGCACATATGGCAACTAACACAAATGGTTCCCCTGCGTCACCAATGACTTTTCGGTTTCCAATCGGCTTGACCCACGTTTACTATTCCTCATGGCAAGAACTTACCAATCCCACTAATGTTGCATTGTATGCCCCATATACGGGCAACACACGGGTGTATGGGACAGCAACGATTACAGGGTCAACCAGTACATTTCCTGTCAGCATTTATGTAAGAAATGGCAACGAATATATGAATGGAATCCACATCGATGGGCCAAACCCTTGCATTGCTGTTTTAGAGGATTTGACAAATCTTCCTCTAGGCGAGGGAGTAACTGCGACTTGCTACGCTTTAAATTTAAACTCCTATAACTGGAAACGGACCACGAACAACTATGATGCTACAAATTATATTCGAACTTATTCAGCTGGGGGGGAGTGGTATGATTACAAGCCAATGTATTTGTCGGGGCCACCCAAAGATTTTGATCTAACGGTGACATCATGACGTTACAAATCACCAGTTCTTCGATAAAGGTGAATAATGGGTCGAACACATTTAAATTTGATGCAGATGACCGATTACTTTACCAACGAGCGGCGTATAGCGGCTCTGGAGTAACCATAGCTGTCGTGTTTGGTTCTTCATCATATCCTGCAAGCATATCGACCCATATAAAAGATATATCAATCAGCAATTTAGTCATTGACGAAACCAAAGACGTTGTAGTGGGAACAATTAAACTGACAAGCGTGCCGAGCGACTGCAACATTGGAATATCAATGTTAAGTTTAGATGTGCCTATTAACCAAGGAATCCCAATAAGAATTTCCGAAGGCTTCAACGCCGATTTATTAAACGTGTATTTAGCAATCGGTCTTATGAAAACGGGACTTACCGCTAATGTCAGCGAAACATTTAGAAATGATTGGGCGAGGATGTCCACTTATTATGCAAACGGCTTGTCGTCTGGCAGCACTAATTATGCTGGGTCAACAACCCCAGATATGCAGAACCCACCCACAGTGGTGTTTAACTACAATCTTAAAATATTCCGCTATGCTGACTAAATAAGGTAATCAAAATGAACTTAACTGATAAAACTATCGATATAAGAACCCATTCAAGCGATTTTGTGGCGAAAAAAACATCAGTGGAAGTGGCTGTTTTTTCACAAGTGGTAACGGGCGTTCTTCGCAAAGACGGGGATTATTGGCTGGATATTGATGGTGTTTTTCAAGACATCAGCGACAGCGACCTAATGATTGCGGTGGGCGAAAGATTGACAGCATTGCCAGATTAACCCGATTGAGCTATGGGCTGGACGACGAAATCGAAGCCGTCTACACCAGAGAGGTTATTAATGCTTGACAATGGGGATTGTTTTTATGCGCCTTAATGTGTTAACACGTAAACATGTAGTGCTATGTCCACGTCTAGGTTGATATTTGACGACAAAGAACGCGTCGGCCAATGGGTCGCGCAGCAGGTCGACCAAGAGGCTTCGTGGGGGGATCACTACGCAATGGGCGCTGAGTTAAATGGCGAATTAGTTAGCGGTGTCGTTTTTAATAACTTCAACCAGTCTAACGCAACCTGCCACATCGCAGTCAGCACACCCACAAAACTGTTTTTAGAAATGCTTGATAACGCGTTTGTGTATGCGTTCGGGCAATGCAAGCTAAGGCGGCTGACGGGTTTGGTTACAGAAGACAATCATAAAGCACTGAGGTTGGACAAGCACATCGGCTTTCAGGAAGAGGGCGTTATGAAACAGGCAGGACTGCACGGCCAAGACGTAATCGTACTCGTTCTGTGGCCCGAGAATTATTACAGAGGACAGAACAATGGGTTCTAAAGGCGCACCACCCCCCGACTATACACCGCTGGCGAACGCAAGCAAAGAAGCAGCGCAAATCCAAGCGGGACTTGGGCGTGAGCAGTTGGCCTTTGCGCGTGAGCAGTACGACCGTTCGGCTCCTATACTGGAACAAATTGCTAACCAGCAGCTGGCTGCGCAGAACGAGCAAATGACGCAGGCTCGGGATTACTACAATTACCAGAAAGACACGTACCGACCGCTCGAACGGGGGCTGGTAGCAGATGCGCAGCGGTTTAACACCGAGGCGTACAGGAACGACTTAGCTGCCAAAGCAGCCGCGGACACTGGTGTAGCGTTCGGACAAAGCCAAGCCATGAACCGACGAGCTATGGCTGCTATGGGGGCGAACCCCAACTCTGGTCGTTTTGCAGGGATGCAGCAAGCTAGCGGCCTAGCGCAAGCAGCTACTCGGGCCAACGCTATGACGGGTGCTAGGATGCAAGCTGACCAGATGGGCTACGCACGTAAACTTGATGCCGCGGGTCTTGGCCGAGGCTTGGCCGGTGCGTCTTCCGCTGCTTACGGCGGGGCTACCAACGCAGGTTCTCAGGCAGGGCTTAACGCTCAGTCGGCGGGGCAGAACTACATGGGTAATATGGCAACGGGTGCGGGTACTATCGCTAACGGCCAGAACATGCAGATTCAAGGTCTCGGTAACGTACTTAACAACCAGACCTCTGCTTACGTTAACACGGCGGGTAGCTTGCTTGGAGACATTGGTGCTCTCGCGGGTGCTGGTGCTTCGGCTTATGCAACGCACGGAGGATCAGACCGTCGCATAAAAGAGAACATTGTTGAAGTCGGTGTCGACCAACGCACAGCCCTGACCTTGTACGAGTTTAACTACAAGAAAGAGTTTGGTGATCCAAACGTCCGCTACCGTGGCGTGATGGCCCAAGAAGTCGAGCTTAGCTACCCAGATGCTGTTGGAGAGTACAACGGCTTTAAAACTGTACACTACGCAATGCTCGGCATTGAGATGAAAGAGGTGGCGTAATGGCACGTAAATCAGGTTGGCAGGAGTTCGCGGAGAACTTCAAAAGCTCCTACAAAATGGTCAATGACGTAAAGCAACAGTACGCCACTAACCAGATTATGAAGGACAAGATCGAAGAAAACGATGCTGGTAAGTACACCTACATGGGGGAGGAGTACGGCACTGAGAACGAAGCCCTTAGCCAACAGTACAGCCGACTGGCTGATAACTCTACGCGGTTTGGTGATACTAAAGGGGGTCTCGGCTACCGCAAGCAGATTGCAGACATAGAGCAGTCTAGGATAGCTAATGATATTGCACGGGCTACAAAACAAAGTACCATAGAACAGAACGGTCTTCTCAGAAGCGCCATTATGCGCAGTCAAGCAAACGTCAACAATGCTAGTGCATCACTGTCGTACGCGCGTGGCAGTGAAATTAAAAAACTTCTTGGACCGAAGTACGACAGGGCTGTAGAACTGGCAAGAAGTGCTGGCTTCGAAGCAGACGTAGCAGGTATTAACGCATATCTTGCCGAAAATACAAAATCTAAAACGCTAGACAGTCAAATAGCTGAGCTTGAGACCAAAATAGCTAAACAGGAAGCCGACATTAAAATCATTGATGACGGGTCATTTGTCGAAGCGGGAATTGCTAAAAACCAACGAGATGCGGCTGAAGCTAAAGTAGCGACTGAGGTGGCGAAAGACCCCTCCGCTGCGGGGGCTTTGATACAAGGCAACAAAGCCGATCAACAAGAAGCGTTAGTTCGAGAAGGGGAAGGAATAAACACCGCGGCGTTGTTGGATTTGGATTTCGAAAAACGGATAGAAGTTCTTTCGGGCGAAATTCAACGCGCAGAAGCCGAAAACAGCACAGCTACGTTAGAGGCGCTATCATCTGCTGCATTTCTAGGGTTTGCTGAAGACTACCAAAAAGGTAAATTTGGAACGGGCAAAGAAGCGTCCGAAGCGTATATCACCATCGTTGGGGCTTTTGATCCCGAAAAAGCGGGAGAAATGCAAGCCAAATACAACACCCGAGAAATCGAAGCTATCGCCACGCAGGGGCTTAGAATCCAATCTGAAGTAAGCCGGTTAGTTCAAGATCAAGACCTTGAGGGCATTAGAGCGTATTTTGACGCCAACAACGGCGATGAGGGCGTTGTCCTTAAAGTTGACCCTTCTACGGGGGCGATTGATATGTACGAGACTGCGCCGGGGAGTACCAACCGTTTGCGTACGCTTGCGCAGGCGGACAATACGGCTGACGGCCTAGCGGCAATCGCTCAGATGACCACATATGGAAATGCTGCGGCGTACGCAGAAAGCCTGTTTTCTCGCAAGAAAGGTCTTGCTGATATTTCAAGCGTAGAGGCGAATACTAAGAATACAGAGTCGGAGACTGAATACCGTGACGGCGCTCAGACCGATGTTGCCGAGTCGTTGATTGACCTGCGAACGGCGCAGGAAGCTGACCTTAAAGTCGATACCGCGTACCAAAAAATCCTTAACAGCACGGCTAAGTACACGGAAATCCTTAAACAGAACAGCATTCAAGCTAAAACTAAGCTGGCGAACCAGCAGGTAATAGCACTTAGACAAGAGTACAGAATTAACAAGGGCAAGAAATGGGATAAAGCACTTGCGCTTAAAGCGTTCAACAGCATGGTTTCTGATCCAGATTACGCGTATGTTACGGAGCAACTATCGGATACTCCCGGTGCGATTGACCTCCATGAAAACAGAGTAAAAATGAGCCTCGGCCTGCTACGTCGTCCCCCTTCGGGCTTCTCGGGAAGTATGGAGCAGTGGCTAAGTCTGGATGAAGCAGGGCGCGCTGCGTTTCCGTAAAGGGGTTGAAGAATGAGCACTTACGACTGGCGTAACGACCCTAACCTAAATCAAGACCAGAAAGAGGCTTTTGCCCGAGCAGAGAGATTGCACGGGGGCAGCAAAGACACTGACGCGCCTGAAGGGTTTCTAAGCAGTGGGTATAACGCTGTTGCCCGTGGATTATCTAACCTGCGGAACATCCCCACTGTCAGTATGGCAGAGGATTTCTCTGCGCTTGCTGAACAAAACCAAGACCTCACAGAACGTGCCGCCTCGGGGGAGTTGTCGTTTCTGGAGCGCCTGTACTACGG
>Ga0102812_10002285_pt1 | contig 12978 bp, 12 predicted proteins | sample ColrivemetaGS713_FD_79334 | JGI IMG/M metagenome (GOLD analysis project Ga0102812, IMG submission 79334) | Estuarine microbial communities from the Columbia River estuary - Flood tide ETM metaG S.713 | ecosystem: Environmental > Aquatic > Marine > Intertidal zone > Estuary | place: USA... | reverse complement strand
GATTGGTTTGAATTTTTCATAATTTAAATTTTTGAGTTTGCTAAAAGTAGGAAAATGTGATATGAATTTTCATGATATTAGTCATAAAAAACAGGTATATATTCATTCCACACACATTACGATTCCCTCCTACGCCGTCGCATAAAAAGTGTTCCATTTACGTGGTAGAAGAAGCTTTTGAGAATAAATTGTTTCAAGAAACCGTAGTAACAACTATCGCTTAATAACCAAAGCTCAATTTACATAACGCAGAACATTATAGTACATTTATAACAATTCACGTAATAGGCATTCTTAATAATCAAAAACTCCATCGTAAACGTACAAAAAGACTGTTTCCTAAAGTTTTGTGTTCTTCCAACTTAAAAAAAGATTGCCCCGTAAAATTAAGTTCCCAATTGTTAGCCATAGAATAATCTAAACTTGGCATTAGTATTACCGAATGATTGGTTGGTGAATAAATGGTACTCAAAGCTCCTTTAAAAATTGGCGTGAATTCTTTGGCTAATTGCAAAAAACCTGAATACTTGAATGGCATTAAATTTTTGGCACTTAAATTACTATAAACTACGGTTTCTAAGATACTTGAAGCTTTATTAGCCGAACTGTTATATAAAATAGAACCGTTAATGTAAAGCCCTTTTTTAAAACCGTAATCGACTGAAAGTGATGTGTTTAAAATATTATCTGAATTAAAATAGTTCTCGTATGGAATAAAATAAGATACTTCTCCTTTAAAACCAGCATTTTTTAAATTTCCAGCCCAACCTGCTCCAATAACCCAATCTTTTTGGTAGACTCCTGTTATTAATTGAATGTCATAAGACCATTTATTAAATTTATACATAGCTGCCACGATATGATTGGACTTATTTCTGCCCTTTTTTGCAGCGATTTCTATTTTAGTGAAATCATCTAAATAATACTGGATACGAATAGCATCGCTCCCTGGACGTTCTTCATAATCGAAATCGAGAAGGTTGTAGGTATTGAAAATATCGTTAGGATTCCACGCTAAATTCATTCCCCAATTAACACGTTGTCTTCCTAAGGTAATATCCCAATTCCCTTTTGTATGATTGATTAGAGCTCTATCGATGGTTGTATTAAAAAGTAGATTTCCGTCATCGATTACATTCCAGGATAGATCGACCATACCATCATCTTGAGAAATGAATTCAGAAAAACCGAATATGTTTTTAATATTGTCACCATAAAATAAGCGATTTCTGAGTTCTAATCTAATCTTGACATTATTGGAGGGCGTATATTTAAAATTAAGCCTGTTATGTAACAATGTTGTCCATTGCAACTGATTAAGATTATCTATAAAACTAAACTCGTGAAGGTTTTTTATATAACCCGAAAGCAATAGTTTTTGTTCCTTTTCTTCTTGAGCTATTAAGTTAAAGCTTATAAACATTATCAAATATGTAACATAAAGCTTTTTCATGGTGATTAGGTAGGCGTTTGTTGCACATCTGACTCTATTTTCCCATCCACTAATGTAATTACTCTTCTCGCCTTCTTAATTACGCGCTGATCGTGTGTTGAAAACAGGAAAGTAATCTTCTCCTCTTTGTTTAATTTAGCCATAATGTCTAGTAAATTTGCAGCAGATTTTGAATCTAAATTAGCTGTTGGTTCATCTGCCAATATAATTTTAGGTTTTGAGGCCAAAGCTCTCGCTACAGCAACACGCTGTTGCTGGCCTCCAGATAATTCACCTGGTCTACTATTTATTTTATCTTCGAGCCCTACTTCTTCCAATAAGGTTAGTACCCGTTTTTCACGATCGTTTTTAGGCATATGTTGTAACTGTAATACAAAACCAACATTCTCTTTTGCTGTGAGCACTGGAATTAAATTAAATGACTGAAATACAAATCCAATATTATGCAGCCTGAAGTCTATCAACTTATTTTCTGAAAGTTTTGTGATTTCAACACCATCTATAATAACGCTTCCTATTGTTGGTTCATCTAATCCGCCCATCATATTTAATAACGTAGACTTACCCGATCCAGAAGGCCCAACTAAGGCCACAAATTCACCTTCTTCTATATGAACGTGCACATTTTGAACCGCATGAACAGGGATCGTTTTAGGGTTGAATGTTTTACTCACATTATGTGCATCTATAATTGTTTTTGCCATAATTTTAAATTTTACGTATTGCTTCTGATGGATTTAATTGCAACGCTTTATAGGCGGGATAAATAGCCGATAGTATGGCTGTGATTAAACACATGGTTACAATAATTACATATTTTTCCTGATCTAATGCCGGATAGATTATTGAACTGAATCCATAGGATGCCAATCCTTCTGAAAACATGGAGAGATTTATCCCCGTTTTTCCTAATACTGTAACAGTTAACCATCCAACCAGCAAACCAATTGGGCAACCTATTACTGTTAAATAAAAAGTTTCCAACATAATCATTATGAATATCTTGCTTTTATTTAACCCAATTGCCATAAGCATTCCTAATTCTCTAATGCGCTCTAATACAGACATTAACATGGTGTTAATTATACCAAAAGTTAAGGCTAACAGAATGATACCACTAATGATATACGTGTATAGATTAAAAGATTCTATGATCATTCCCAATTCGGGAGAGAGCTCTTTCCAATCTTCTATTTTTCCTTTTGAAACAACTGTTCTACTGTAATTTTTTATAGCTTCCAGTTGTTCTTCATCTTTTACCAAAATGGCTATTTCATTACTTTCGGAAGGTTTTAATTCCAACAATTCTCGTAAATGTTCTTGTTGTACATATACATTGACTTCATCTAACGAAATATTTTTTGATCTGTAAAGTCCTCCTATTCTAAAGGCTCCTGAAATAATTTCAGCTTCCGTATTCGTAAAGGTTAATACCACTTTACTTTTCAGTTTAACTTTGAGTTTTTTAGCTAATTTCTCGCCAATAAGAATTTCATTTTCTTTTCCAGTTTCAAAATAAGCTCCTTCTCTTACATACTCATTTAGTCTAATTTGAGTAACTTCTGAAGCAGGATTGATTCCATATATTTTTACGCCACTTGCTGTTGTTGGCGACGTTATCATTCCCGTTGAAATAACACGTGAACTTACCGAAGCAATTTGAGCATTTGATTGAAATTGTTTTAGTTTTTCATCTGTATTTGTAATCGTGAATTTAGAATCGTTCTCCTCACCGAACGTTGGGTGATGAATTTGAATGTGAGACAATTGTCTATAAACCGATTCATTGATATTGTTCTTATACATTCCCCAAGCAAAAGACAGGATAAAAATTCCAGCCCATACACCAATGATAATAGAGCTTATTACCACTAAACTTCTGGATTTATTCCGCCATATATTCCGCCAAGCAATTTGAAATAACATATCTAACTATTTATAGCTTCTACAGGTTTTAATTTCATCACCTTATAACCAGGATAAAAGGCTAACAGGATAGATAATAGTAAAACAATTAAAGTTTGAACAATAAAAATTTTCTCGTGACTAGAGAAGTAAATAATGGATTCTATACCATAATTCTCATAAACTTCTTTCAACTCTCCAGTAAAATGAATGGGATACGCAGAGAACCATTTTATAACCAGAAAACCAGCAATAACACCCGTAAAACAACCAATTAAGGAAATCATTGCAGATTCTAATAAAAGGATAATTGCCAGTAAGTGTTTCTTCATTCCGATGGCAATCAAGATTCCTAATTCGTGTTTTCTTTCAAAAATCATCATGAGTAACGTGCCAAATAATCCAAACGAAATAACAAAATATAAAACCCCAATAATGATATAATGTCCCGTGCTATCCGCTTCAATAAATTGATCCATTTCTGGCATCATTTCTTTCCAAGTCATCACTTCGTATTTTTCAGGGTCAATCGATTCTTGTATGGACTGTTTTAGCTTTTCCAAATCTGTTGTTTTATCTAACATTACCGAAACTGATGTTAAACGACCTTCAGCGCCATGCATATATTGAGACTGCTGCAAAGGCATATACACTACACTATTATTCAACTCGATAGCTCCCAATTTCATGAGACCTTTCACTCTAAATTTTGCTGCAGCACTACTTGCATGATACCCTTGGCCTAACAGCACCAAAGTATCATTCACCTTTAATTTTAGCTGTGATGCTAAACCTTCACCTAAAACAACGGCATTATCATTAACAGTTTCAATATATTGTCCATCTGTGATTTTTTCGTGAAGGTTGTTTACAGCTTTTTCCTTAACAGGATCTATTCCTAAAACAAGTACACCTCTAGTTTTTTCGCCATAGGATGCCAGCGCAAATGTTTGCAAACGAGGCATTATATGTGTCACATTAGGATTTTTAAGTAATTCTTGGTAAAGCTGTTCATCTTCCTTAAATGTATTATCAATGGATTGCTCATCCCAATATCCTTTTTGATGAACTTGCAAATATCCGGAGGAATAACTCACCACATTATGGATCATGTTATCGTAAACACCTTCAGTTAAAGAACGAAAAATGATAGCCAATAACACTGCAAAAAACACAGAGGTAGCGGTAATAATGGTTCTACGTTTATTACGCCATATATTTAACCAAGCTAGTTTTAGTAACATCACTTTATTTGTTTCATATTCCTGGTGGAGAAGAAGTTATCATTAATAGGTTGATCAAAAATGATATCATTATAAATAATCACCGTACTATTTCCTTCTTTATCAACAGGAAACATTTCAATTTTTGAGGTTATTTTTCTACCTCCAATTTCTTTAACTTCACTGGAGTTCATTATGTTTACCAATTCACCATCTTCATCATAGAATTCGGCTTTTAGTTGTAAGAAGTCCTTGGAATCTATCCAAACTATCACCTTTTCCCATACAATGGCTGCCGAAGGTTTTGGAATCATTTCAATTTTGTAACAGTCTTTATTTAAAACTGTTTCTTTTCCTAATAATTTATGGTCGTAATCAGAAACAGAAGAAGCTTCTTTCACCAAATCATCATTAGTAAAATCGGTTCCCATCCAGCTTTGAGACATCATGGATGGTGGAAGTTTAATATTACGTTCAATAGATGGTATCCAGTTCCAAACTTCTTTTACACGCTTTAAAAATACTGTACCTTTTTCCTTTGCAGGACTTGTTACCATTATCATCGAATAATCATCTCCCTTACTCCAGGCTTTCATATTCATTTCCCGACTCCAACTAGGTCTGATTATTATAATGGTAATGTCTGCTAATGAAGTTTTACCACGCATATTTTCATCTGCTTCCTTCACAATATCCTTTGCGGAAAGATCTTGTTGAAGTTGCATAGACATCAATGCCATTATGCAAACTAAAATGTATGCACTAAATTTTATGATTTGTATTTTCTTCATAAAACCAAAGCTAATTAACTAAATAATAACAAACTATGATGAATATCAATTAAAGGGATATATAACAATTTACTGAATAGCGCTTTTTACTCTGTTTAGAAGAAATTTTTAAAGTTTAAATATCCGGCTTAATTCAATGCAATCACTTTGCTCTTTAATACCCATTCCCCATTGACTTCTGCACTGGATGTTACTGTAATTTTATTGGTGCCTGTTTTTTTAAAAACGTCGATAAGTTTTAAGTTTTTATGGACGGTGGTATTAATTACAATAGGCTCACTTAGTAAAGTGCCGTTTGTTGCATTAAAAACATAAAGGCTCTTGGTGGTAGGTTTTATATCCCAAAAACCAATCTCGTCTGCGCCGTCGCTATTAAGGTCTTTGAGATTTTCTAATTGTGATTGGTACGCACCTTTCATTGTAATGGCTTTTAGATCCTTATTACTAAATATGATTACGCTGTTGCATCCGCCTTTGCATTGCACGGCATCGGCATTGGCAGCAGAACGTATTTCTGGTGAGATTACAGTCGCATAGTCGGATAGACCGTCGCCATTAAAATCACCATACAGTCGGCTGTTATTAGAAATGCTGGCATTATTTTCGCGAGCACCTGGAAAAATGGGGGCGTCCAGATTTTTCGCATTTTTAGATACGCCTTCTCGAAGTATTTTGAATATACTATTTTTAATCGACACGGAAAGATACGAGGGATAATCGGCTTCTACTCCGTTGTAGTTAACGTGTTTGGTAAACGTAACTAAATAGCTTCCCTCCAATTTAGTGACTTCTAATTGGTCATTAGAAATACGCTGTGTATAATCTGGGAATTGTTGAAACATCAAATTCTTATCTTGCTGTACCTGGTTTCTGGTGTACTCTTTTTCGTAGTAGGTTACTACATCCATATAGTAGCGTTCTAGGTAAGGTGACTTTATTTGTGTATGGGCTTCATTCCATTGTTTTACAAACTTACGCACCTCTTTTTCGCCTTTAGGATTAACCTCATTGCAACCAAGTAATAGTAGAATAAACAGGCAGGAAATAAGGGAGAAATACTTCATAGTTGGAATGTAATTTTAGCTTTAAAAATGAACTTTAAAGATACATGATTTTTTGATGAATATAAGTTCCATTTATGAATACTTTGTAGGACAAAAGTCTCCTTTCAACATGTGTTCTTATAATAACACAATATCTTATCCTAAATTTGTAATAATTTTTGAATTTATTAATTCTAAAAAAAACGTAACTTGCTAGTTATTATGCGTGCATAGTAATAATCCATAAAACTTAAATAAAAATGACTAAGTATAAACATATTTTTGAACCCTTAGATTTAGGCTTTACAACACTTAAAAACAGAATTATAATGGGTTCTATGCATACAGGCTTAGAAGAGAAAAAAAATGGTTTAGAAAAAATAGCAGCCTATTATGCAGAGCGTGCAAAAGGTGGCGTTGGTTTAATTGTTTCTGGAGGAATTGCCCCTAATGTACAGGGCTGGACTGCTCCCTTTTCCGCACGAATGAGCACAAAAAAAAACGCAAAACATCATAAAGTAATTACAGATGCCGTGCATCGCGAAGGTGGTAAAATATGTATGCAAATATTACATGCAGGTCGCTACGGATATCATCCGTTAGCAGTCGCGCCTTCTGCAATAAAATCGCCCATTAGCCCCTTTAAGCCTTTTAAACTTAAACAATCAGGCATTAATCGTACTATTCGTGACTTTGTAAACGCTGCTAAACTATCAAAATTAGCAGGCTATGATGGTGTAGAAATTATGGGTTCAGAAGGTTATTTAATCAATCAGTTTATTACCGAAAGAACAAATAAGCGCACTGATACTTATGGCGGTAGCTATGAAAATAGAATGCGTTTACCCATAGAACTCGTAAAGCAAACGCGTGAAGCTGTTGGCAAGGAGTTTATCATAATCTATCGTCTATCTATGTTAGATTTAGTAGAAAAAGGAAGCACATGGCAAGAAGTAGTCGCCTTAGGTAAAGAAATAGAAAAAGCAGGTGCCACGATTATAAATACGGGAATTGGTTGGCACGAAGCGCGAATTCCAACCATTGCAACATCAGTGCCAAGGGCTGCATTTACTTGGGTAACTAAAAAAATGAAAGAAGAACTTTCCATTCCTTTAGTCACTTCAAATAGAATAAACATGCCAGAAACAGCTGAAAAGGTATTGGCAGAGGGTCATGCAGATCTAATTTCGATGGCACGACCATTTTTGGCAGATCCTGAGTGGGTAAATAAAGCGGAATCAAATAAATCGGACGAAATAAATACCTGTATTGGTTGCAATCAAGCCTGCTTGGACCACGTTTTTGAACAAAAAGTTGCAAGTTGCTTGGTTAATCCTAGAGCATGTCATGAAACGGAACTCAATTATCTTCCAACGGAAAAAAAGAAAAAAATTGCTGTTATCGGTGCGGGTCCTGCAGGATTAGCAGCGTCTACCATTGCTGCGCAACGCGGACATGAGGTTACACTTTTTGATGCCGATAAAGAAATAGGAGGCCAATTTAACCTCGCGAAGCAAATTCCAGGTAAGGAAGAGTTTTACGAAACCATTCGTTATTTTAATAAGCAAATAGAACTTCATAAGGTCACTGTAATATTAAATACGCGCGTAACTGCCGAGGATTTAAAAAACGGCAATTTTGATGAGGTGATATTAGCTACCGGAATCAAACCAAGAACGCCTAAAATTGAAGGTGTTGATCATCCGAAAGTACTCAACTATATTGATGTTTTGAAGTTAAAAAGGCCAGTTGGTAAACGTGTTGCCGTTATTGGTGCAGGAGGTATCGGGTTTGATGTATCAGAATATTTGGCACACGAAGGGGAAAGCACTTCATTAAATATTGATGCTTGGTTAAAAGAATGGGGAATTGACAAAACAATGAAGGCTCGGAGTGGCATTGAAGGTGTTCAAGCCGAAGTTCATCCATCACCAAGAGAAATTTTTATGTTCAAGCGTAGCAAGGGTAAATTTGGTAGCAATTTAGGTAAAACTACAGGTTGGATTCATCGCTCTACATTAAAAAAGAAAAAAGTACAGTTTATCAATAACGTCCAGTACACCAAAATTGATGATGAAGGCTTGCATTATATTGAAAATGAAGCCCAAAAAGTATTGGCGGTAGATAATGTTATAATATGCGCAGGGCAATTACCATTTAAAGAATTATTAGAACCTTTAGAAGCAAAGGGTATAAAAGTACATGTTATTGGCGGTGCAGATGTTGCTGCCGAATTGGATGCAAAACGGGCCATAAATCAAGCGAGTAGATTGGCCGCTATAATTTAATGTTGATAAATTAAAAAGCCCAATTAATCTTATTACAAAACATTTCTAACACTTGCCGGAAGGCAGACATGATGTTTCCCTCCTATGCTTCGATGTATTTTATATTGAGCGAAGCCAAAATGCTCAATATAAGCTTTTCGTATAAAAAGTGTTCAAATTACAGCACCGTACCATTATCCAACCAACGCTGCAAAAGGCTATCGTTATGAGAAATGGCTACAATATGGAATTTAGTAAAACTGTTAAAAACTCTTGATTCTTTGAGCGTTTCCATACAAACCGACACCGGAGAAAGGTAGTTGGAATGGATTAGAAATAGTTTGCCTTCACGTTTTAAAAGATAGCCCACATGCCCTTCGTCAAAACCTATAAAATAGAGTCCCTCCTTTGTTAAGCGATTAATTTCTTCAATGGCTTTTTCGGGTGTATCCTGAACAATATTGTTAATCACCTCCCCACAACTAATCATTTTAGCCTCATCGAAAGGTGATTTTTGAGCCAATGTATACCGGTTGAGATTTATACCCATATCACGCAATGTGGTTGATATAAAATAACCACATGCAATTTTACCTTGGTTAGGTATAGCCGTATGGCCACCAAAACTCCAAGGAGTGCCGTACCAGTGAGGTATAATTTTATCTACTAATTGATTGGTAAAAGCTGTTTTAATGTTGTCAAAAGTAATAGTGCCCAACCTAAGACCTTCTTTTAAACGCAAACGAAGACGACCAGCATCTACTTTGGTACTGGCATAAGAAACAGCAATACTATCTAAATCTGTTTTAAGTTCAAAAGTTATTCCTCCCTTAAAATTCACGGTATTAGCTATAATCAAGGACTTTTCATCCACATGCGCACCGGCTGCCACCTTGTTTATTTTAGGAGGTATTTCGTTTGTAAATCCTAATGAGAGTATTAGGGAAAAAAATAACATAGGCGTTTTTATTTAGATTTAGGATTCAAATTCCATTTTTCAAACGTAAAAAATAAGAAGTAATTACATTAAAAATGTTAAATTTTGATTTTACTACATATTTTTCCTCTAGATACTAAGATTAACTGCCCACCAAACGTCATAATCACGAGGTAATATAGGTCTGTAGCTTTGAAAACCTTGATCGGCAATTTTAAGCCCTATTATTTCATTTTTTTCGTCGCACACATAGCTTATGAAAATGAACGAATGTCCATAAGGATCAAGTTTTTTAACATTTGCACCTTGCACCACCTTTTCATAATCTTCTTTATACCGCCAAACTTGCATGAGTGCTCCTGGTCTTAATTGGCCACTCCAAATTCCTAATGAATCTACCAAAGTACCCATACCGGCATAGGCAATAGCACCTGCATTACCTTTGCCCCTAAATTTTTCTGGGAGGCTTCGCCATCCCTGATATGTGTCTGAAGCGGAATCGTAAAGCAAATTAAACACCTGTTTAGGGGTATAGAATTTTGAGGCCATACTATCCGGTAAATCTTGATAGTGCAAATGACCGTAAACTTCTTTATATGCTTTTTCAAAACGACCTTTACTTACAGAAAGGCAATGACCATTTGGCTCCTTGTTTTCGCTGTTCAGGTAATTCTCTACTATCTTATCAGCCACCGGACTTTTAATGTCTATAATATTAGAATTAGCAAATTCTTCCACTAAAATAGCCTGTAATACAATTTCGTTTTCTTCTGTACTACTAACGATTTGCGTCAATGAATCTTTAGCAATGGATGGGATTGGTAATTCTAGTTCTAGTTTTTGACTAATATAGTCATGATTAACGTTTGTTTTCTGCTTTATTTTTTGGGTCGAAGAACAACTAAAAAACATAAGGTTCATAAGCACTATAAGTGTAGAGTAAGTAATAAACTTTTTTAGCAATATTTTTATTAGTATGCTCCTCATTTCTCAAGCTTGCATTCACGTTTTTTCAAATTGGCTTAGCTGAATTTAGAAGTTGCTATTGCGCGGTAATTATCCACCTACTATGGCAACTAATTTCCAGAATTGTGTATGCTTCATAAAATCAAAGCTAGTTGATCTTATGGCGAAAAGAAATGATTCTTATCAGTCTGAATGGAAAGTGATTTTAAAACTATTGTTAACGCTCCTAATGTTTTATAACGTTTATCATTCTGTTCAAGCTAATTGTGGTATAATAAGATATTTAAATAGATTGTGCTTATATGAAATTTCTATGCATAGTATTTTTTCTTTAACCAAAAAGAGACTCTAACCAATAATATGAGCGCTGGTACTTCAACTAAAGGCCCAATAACGCCTGCAAATGCTTGTCCTGAATTTAGTCCGAAAACAGAAATAGCCACAGCAATCGCCAGTTCAAAATTATTACCCGCTGCCGTAAATGCTACAGATGCTGTTTTGTCGTATTCCGCACCCATGGCTTTAGTAAAGAAAAATCCAATGATAAACATTAAGGTAAAATAGATAAGTAGCGGTACTGCAATAATTAGAACATCCATCGGGATTTCCACAATCAATTCTCCTTTTAAAGAAAACATGACGATTATGGTAAATAATAGAGCGATTAAAGTCATTGGTGAAATGGTGGGAATGAATTTTGTTGTGTACCACTCCTCCCCTTTTAGTTTCACTAAAATTAACCGGCTCAAAATGCCCAATACGAAAGGAATTCCTAAATAAATAGCGACACTTTCCGCAATGGTGCTTATGGAGATCTCTACAATAGCGCCTTCAAATCCAAAATAAGGTGGCAGAATAGTGATAAAAATCCACGCATAAAAACTATATGCAAACACTTGAAAAATACTGTTTAGGGCCACCAAACCCGCCCCATATTCACTACTTCCTTCTGCAAGGTCGTTCCATACCAAAACCATAGCAATACAACGTGCTAAACCAATTAAGATGAGGCCCACCATATATTCGGGGTAATCACGTAAAAACGTAATTGCCAAAACAAACATTAAAACGGGACCAATTATCCAGTTTAGAATAAGTGAAATAGATAGGATTTTTGTATTTCTGAAAACTTTTGGTAAAAGCGCATAGTTCACTTTTGCCAAAGGCGGATACATCATTAATATTAACCCGATTGCAATCGGAATATTTGTTGTTCCGCTACTAAATGAGTTTATAATGTTTGGAAACGTTGGGATAAAATACCCAAGTCCAACCCCAATGGCCATGGCAACAAATATCCATAAGGTTAGATTTCTGTCGAGAAAACTTAATTTTTTATTTGCCATTTTTATGATTTAATTTGAGAAAAAACGTAACATAATTCGTTGGCTATTTGCAGACTGCGTTCCTTGTATTTTTCAGCCTGTTGTGGTGTGTTGTCAAATGCTTTTGGGTCTTCAAAAGTTATAGGAATACGTTTTTCTGCACCTGAAACAATAGGACAGGCTTCATTTGCGGAATTGCAAGTCATAATGGCTGCGAATTCTGATTTAGGATTAAAGTCGTCATCCAGTTTTTTTGAAAAACCGATAACAGGATGCTGATTCGCCGCATATTTAATACTGTAAATAGGATTCTCATTTTTTGAGATCGTTTTGACTTCAAAACCTGCATTTTGCAAGGTTTCTGCAGCCATTGGGAACAATGCGGTAGCTTCCGTTCCACCTGAATAACAAAACACATTTTTAATATTAAAATAATAAGCTATAGTTTGTGCCCAAACTTGTGACAAATGACTTCTACGTGAATTGTGCGTGCAAATGAAATTTATACGGATTTCCTCATTGGCATTAACTTTTGTTTTTATAAAATCAATAAGTGGTTGCAAAGTTTCTTTGCGCTCTGTTGATATACTTTTAATATTTAATGAAGTAATCGTATTTTCAATTTTGTTGAATAACATAGGTTTTGTTGAAATCATTTTGAATATTTATTGAGATGATACTTATTATGACTATTTATTTTAGCAGCAATTTTCTATTGAAGCAATATCCTGATTTAGAAATTGCAACATGGTTGCTTTCATTTTCGTCCAGTTTTCGGTATGGATGCAATAGCAAACACTGGTACCTTCTACATTTCCCTTAATTAAACCTAGTTGTTTTAATTCTTTTAAATGTTGGGAAATGGTTGGTTGCGCAAGACCTATTTCGTTTACCAAATCACCACAATAACAGGTATTTATTTTAAAGAGTTGTTCTAGAATGGCGACCCTCGCTGGGTGTCCAAAGACTTTTGCGAATAAGGAAATTTCATTTTGAAGGTCGGTAAACATTTCTGTTTTGGCTAATCCCATATTGATTATATTAATTCATTGCAATATTACGATTAAT